>LXOW01057015.1_pt1 | contig 15371 bp, 14 predicted proteins | sample 1368591 | NCBI WGS metagenome assembly LXOW01 (sample SAMN04884650, study PRJNA319009) | bovine gut metagenome | isolation source: Cow rumen | host: Bos taurus | place: Italy: Legnaro (PD) | collected 2014-07-09 | reverse complement strand
ACAAGTCCAACGGCGCGATAGATATCATCTGCATCGGCAATCGTCTTGACAATTCGTGGAGCGGCCATCTGCATCATCACCTTGTCGCCAGCCTCGATGTGCAGGTCGCCAGCCAGCGTGTGACACAGGCAGTGGCCGTTGGCCTGTCCGAGGCTGTGCAGCAGCGAGAATGTGGCGATGGTTGCGTGTCCACACAACTCCACTTCAGCCCGAGGGGTGAAATAGCGCACATGATATTCCACCGGCGACAGACGGTGTACGAAGGCAGTCTCCGAATAGCGCAGTTCGGCAGCCACTTTCAGCATCAGCTCCTCGGCGGGGAAGGTGTCGCCATCAAGCAACACCACGCCAGCGGGGTTGCCGCCAAACGGCTGATTGGTAAAAGCATCAACAATGTAGTATCTCATAGTAAAAAAGAAACGCCGCGAGGTTTTTTTTATTATCCGAATGATACAACTAATACAACATCTTAGAACAATTGGCGTTATGTAAACAAATAATTCTTAAACCACCATATCATGAAGTACAAATGCACCATTTGCAAGTATGAGTATGACCCTGTACAGGGCGACCCAACCCAAGGCATTGCTCCGGGAACACCCTTTGAGGCGCTGCCTGCCGATTGGAAGTGTCCGCGCTGCAAGCAGGGCAAGGAGAAGTTCGAACCCATCGAAGAGCCGAAGGCTGCTAATCCCTACGCGGGCACACAGACCGAGAAGAATCTGCACGCCGCCTTTGCTGGCGAGAGCGAGGCCCGCAACAAATACACCTACTTCGCCTCGAAGGCCAAGAAGGAGGGCTTTGAGCAGATTGCCGCCCTCTTCCTGCAGACCGCCGAAAACGAGAAAGAGCACGCCAAGCTGTGGTTCAAGGAGCTGAACGGCATCGGCACCACCGCTGAGAACCTGGCCGCTGCCGCCGCCGGCGAGAACTATGAGTGGACTGATATGTACGAGGGCTTTGCCCGCACCGCCGACGAAGAGGGCTTCCACGAGTTGGCCGATCGTTTCCGCGGCGTGGCCGCCATCGAGAAACACCACGAGGAACGCTACCGCGCCCTGCTCCACAATGTCGAAGCCAAAGAGGTCTTCGCCAAGAGCGAAGTGAAGGTGTGGGAATGCCGTAACTGCGGCCACATCGTCGTCGGCACCAATGCCCCCGATGTCTGCCCCGTCTGCAACCACCCGCAGGCCTACTTCGAAATCAACAAGCAGAACTATTGATATAGTTTACAGTTTACCGTTTACTGTTTAGCTTCGCTGACATTGCTATGGCTCGGGATAGAAAGCGAGCTTTCTCTCCTCTCGCTTTGCGCAATGTTAAAGAGGGCTGACGCATTACTTTTACCTCATTCCTCAAACTAAAACGACGAAAGCCGAGGCCAGTGATGGTCTCGGCTTTCTTGTTGCAGTTGCGTCTCGTTCCCGTTAGTTGTGCTTCAGGTAGAACATATTGTTCTTGTAGTCGAAGATGATTTTGAAGTGTCTGAAGAAGTTGTTGCCGAGCAGGATGTCGCTATTAATATGTGATAAACTCATCCTGGGTCCCGGCAACTTCGCTACGGTGCGGCGATTGTCATCCATATGACCGATCGGGAAATCCACACTGTCAACGGCTGAACCGATTTGGGACAGGATGAGCCACGCAAGCGAGGCGGTGTCTATCTGGCTGAAATGCTGGTCAACCCGTGTCAAGAACGCGGAATCGAAGGCCGTACCGGAAGCGTTCCCCAAATCCAGAAACGCCCGTGCCGAAATGGGGCTTCCGTCCTTCAACTTGAACCCGTCCACCTTGATGCACCTGTATCGTTGACAGTCTTTCGAATTAGTGTATTCCATGGGAATTGCCATATACTGCCCTATCGTCTCCGGAAGGTGGTTGCTCAGCACCATGTATTTGTTCCGATAGTCAATCTCCACGACATATCGCTCAAAGACATCGCGGCCAATCGTGGCCTTGCTGGGTAATTTAAACACCAGCTCTGCCCATCGGGTTATGTTTATGGTATCCATGCGGAATGTAGTATGCCCGATTGTATAATAGAGACTGTCCATAGCGCAATGCTTGCGTTCGTCTGATATGGTTTTCCCACAATATGTACCCAATATTGTGTCAACTCGGAGAGCCTTGTATGACATATTGAGTTTTTCTGCCAAGTCGGGAGAAATATCCGAATGATAGCAGCCATTGTCAATTAAAACGGTGTCAATCTTCACCCCGTTTATCTCCATGCTACAATAGATACCGTTGCCGTAACTGTACATCCAATCCGTCTCGAAGATGATGGGGATGGTGTCCTCAAACGGAGGCTCGACCACGGCCTTTTCTCTCGTCCCGCTCTTGCAAGCGGTCATGGCGGCGAGCGTGAACATCGCCGCGCATACCATCAATGTTTTCTTCATTGTTGCTTATCTTTTTGAGTTAGACATTTCTATCATTTGCTGTAGTTCCTCGGCGGTGAAGCTGCGGAAGAGGTACTTGTAGCCGATTTCCAATGGGATGTCGGGCAGCACTCCTCGGGGGCCGGTGGTGCCGAGGTAGCGGTTTTGCTTGTCGGAGCAGTAGAACGTCAGGCCGGAGTTGGGCAGTTTGCGCTGGTTGAGACGGATGTAGGTGGTGGTGAGGCCGCCGGTCTCCTCGCCGATGAGGGTGCCGAAGCCGTACTGCTTGGCGAGGTTGGCTAGGATGACGGCAGCGGAATAGGTGAACTGCGACTGGATGAAATACAGCCGTCCGCTGTATTGCGGCTCCTTGGGTCGGAACGTCATAATGTAGCGGTCTTCGACTGGCTCTGCGGTGCCGTGTTCGGTTGAGGCGTAATCGAATAGCACTGCGGTATCGGGTATCGTCGCGATATGCCGCAGGAAGCGGTAGCAGAACATGTCGTTGCCGCCTTGGTTCTGCGAGAGGTCGACAAAGAGGTGTCGGATACCGAGACGGTTGACTGAGTCGATGAAGGTTCCCACCTCCGAGTCGAACTGTTCGAGCCGCTCGTCGGGACGGCACTTGTTGAACTCCAGCAGCGCGATGCCCTGTTCGGGGAAGATATAGAAACACCACGGGAGGTTGCGCGGGCTCCGGCGGTCGACAATCCGTTGGAACAACTCGGTTATGGCGCTTCTGTCAAGTGAGACGGTCTTTTCGCCACTTGTGGTACGGTAGCGGAGCGTCACCAGTGCCTCGCTGCCGAAGAGAACATCGTAGTAATAGTTCAGGCTTTGCAGCATCGTGGTGTTGATGAAGGCCTCGCTTTCATGGCTGACGTAAGGGAGGATGGCCTCGATGACCTCAGCCGACGGATGTCCGTTGACGGCCACAATCTCGCATCCACGCAGACTGTCGGGCATGCCGACATAGTCACCGAATAAGAGTTTTCGGTCGCGGTACTGGACTACGCTCTTTGGAGGGAAAGGGGTCACGTTTCCCGATGCGCCCGACGATTGCTTTGCCGGCCAGGCCAACTGCGTGTGTCCGTCGAAGTGCTGATTCCATCGGGCAATGATGCGCCAGAAGTCGAGCAGCGGCATCTGACGGTCGAGCTGCGCCAGCGTCTGTTGCTTCAACTCGTTGTACCGCTCCTCGCCGAGCGACCACGTCGGGTTTGGGTGGATGCGCTCATATTGCTCTATCATATAATTGAAGTCCTCCTGCATCTGAGCCACAGTGAGCGTGTCCTGCGCCGAAATTGTTGAGACAAACACGCTAAGTGCCGCGCATACCATCAATGTTTTCTTCATATCCTAAACCATTAAAATATTCACTGAAACAAACGCCGCCCGGCGGTTTTTATTGCCCGCAGGGCGGTGTTCCAAGCTTATGCTTCGACGATGAAGCCGAGGCTGAAGGAGGGTCCGTTTTTGAAGTAGAAGTCGTTGGAAAGAGAACCACCTGTGTGGGTCGGGAGTAGGCTGAACCAATCAGCTTTCAGCTCTATGCCAAGCCTAAAATAGCGGGTGTCGAACTCGTAGCCCAATCCGCAGATGTACCGAAGGTCATGGGCATTCAGCCGTTGGATAATCCCTTCATCGAGGTCTTTAGCTAACGAGGTGAAGTCGAAACTGTAGCTGAGCCCCGAGGCGAGATAAATCTGCCGGTCGCCCCAGCGGAAAGGTATCCACTTGACTTCGACAGGCAGCTCGCCGCACACGCCTAAAATCTGGTATTCGGTGATGGGTGTGGGGACACTTGAACCCGTCGGCTCCCAGGTGCTCCAGGTGCTGCCGAAGACCGACACTCCCGGCATTGCCCGCAGACGAAAGTGTTTGCCTAGACGGAAATCCCCTATAACAGAGACACGGGTGCCGGGCGCATAGAACGAATGGTCGCCCTCTTTCAGGGCATACGCTTTACCTCCTTGAGTGTAGTAGAGGTCGACTCCATTCACGGTGAAACCCGAATGAAAACCATAGAGCACCTTCCTGCTTTCAAAATCTCCACGCTCCTGGTCTTGCGCATGAGCCGGAATAAAATGATTCGACAGAAGGGAAATGCACAGCAGCAGCGCTGCTTGTTTGATGTGTTTTACCATGATTTGATTGAATTAAATTGAACAATAAGATTTCAATGGTATTCAATTCTTCATCATGGTATCTGTTTAGTTGTACTTCTTTTGTCCTTAATAACGGCACTGACTGGAAAAAATTGCCCGACAGGCGAAAAAAAAATCATTATTTCAGCGCTTTGACGGGACAGGCCTTCTTGCATTTCTGGCAGAGGATGCACTCGGTGGCGTTCTTGCGAGAGCGGGCGTCGCGGTTCACCTCGACATCCATCGGGCAGACCTCAAGGCACTTGCCGCAGTGGATGCACTTGCTCTCGTCGTAGCGCACGCGCAAAAGCGAATAATAGCTCATTGGCTTCAGGAAGACCGTGATGGGACAGATGTATTTGCAGAAGGCGCGGTTGTCCTTCAGCACCAGGGCGAGGACGATGCCGACCACATAATACAGCACGTTGCCGGCGACGAAGAGGTAGAACATCGTCGTCTTGTTGGCCTTGCCGAGGGCGATGAGCAGGATGACCGTTCCGAGCGAGAGGACGAACATGATATAGCGTATGAAACCAAAGCGTTTCCTTGGTCCTGCGGGCTTCTTATACGGCAGCAGGTCGAGAATCATAGCCGTCCAGCAGGCATAGCCGCACCATCCGCGCCCGAAGAGCAGCGGACCGAAGATCTTGGCGATGGCGTAGTGCAGCACGCCGGCACCCACCACACCCGAGAAGAGGTAGTACCAGAAGCCCTCCATCTGCATGTTCTCGCGGCATATCAGGCCCAGGAAGACGAATATATAAGCGCCCACGGTAAACTGCACAAACTCGCGTGCATACTTCCATCCCGCCGCCAGTAAGGCTGAGCCGATGCCCAGACAGCAACCGATATAGGAGAAGTTGAGCAGAAAGAACAGGTTGCCCGAGGTCAACCACAGCGCTACCGCGATGGCCTCGAACACCGCGAACAGGATGATGGCGGATTTGTATTTTCTCATGGTGTATTCCGCAGGGGTCGTTATGCAGTTAAAACCCCATGCCGAACATCTGCCAGTAGTCGGCCTCCAGTTTACCCCAAGCGTCGACGGTGCCCTCGTAGATTTGACGCGTGTAGTCGTTGAGCATCTTGGCAATCTGTTTACCTTTGTTGGAGACCATCACGTTTTCTTCCAAAGTCTTCAGACCGCTGAAGGCTTTGCCTTCGTGATGCAGTACGGCGTTGAGGTGCTGTTTCTTGGTGCGCTGCCAGGCTACGGTGGCCAGTTTGTTTGCACGACGGTACTGCCACAATACGGCGTTGGGGTCATACTGACGTTGTCCGCATGTGTTGAAGGCCTTGGGCAGTTCGGTGGTGCCGCAGAAGATAGGCACGCGGGGACTCTGCCCGGGATTGTCGACGGACATCCAGCAGATGCCGCCCACACAGTCGGGCAACCAGTCGCGCAGTTGAGCCACGAAGCTATAGCTGCACCAAGCCACGCTGACGGTACGGCGGAATTCGATGGTGCCGGGGGCTAGCATGTTGAGAGTCTGCTGCATAGTGCCGGTAAGCCAGGGGTTGGCCACGGGGCTCACCACGGTGTCGGGATAGGTGCTTCCGTCGTCGCGTTTGCGCTGTACTACCACCTTCAGGTTCTTGCACATATCCATATTGGTACCCTCGTAGGTGGAACGTAGCAGTTCCATCACGTCAGTGACGTCGACCGGCGAGTCGGGCTTAACGCTGAAAGGCAGCTCGGCCATATCGTAGGTGAAGCCCTGCGAAGGGGCCAGTTCGTTGAAGATAAACCATTCGCGTTCGCGGAAGTTCCTGCCGTTGGCCCATGAGGTGTTGTAGGCTTTCCAAAAGACAAACTCGCCCTCGCCATCCCAGAGGCTATATTTGCGGGCCACCGCTTCCACGTTGTCTGAGCACATGAAGTAGTCGGGATTGTCGCGTTGCAACTTGCCGATACGCGGGATATTGCAGCTCACAGCGATATGGTCGTCGGGTACCCGCTGGGCCACCCACACGCCTCCTATCTCGGTGCGGCCGCAACCGATAATCTCCATTTGCCACACCTCTTTACGGTCGGCGATAGTGATGCATTCGCCCCCGTCGGCATAGCCGTATTTGGCTACCAGTTTGCCGATCAGCTGTATGGCGGCACGTGCTGTGGTGCAGCGTTGCAGAGCGATGCGTTCCAATTCTTCGATAAGGAACATGGCGTCGGGGTTCTCCAGTGTGTCGGGTCCGCTGAAGGTGCTTTCGCCGATGGCCAGCTGGTGCTCGTTAAGGCAAGGGTAGGAGGTGTTGAGGTAGGCGTAGGTATGTGCCACTTCGGGGATGGTGCCGGCCACGCGGATGCCCGTAGTGTCGTCTTTGTCCATCGTCTTCATCGTGCCTTTGCGCACTTCGTGCTTTGCGCCTTTCTTGTGGTCTGCGGCGGGTTCTATGGTCATCCAGGTGCGGTACCGGCCGTCGCAGGTGTGCGAGGTGATAACGCTTCCGTCGGCAGAAGCGCGTTTGCCCACCATGATAGAGGTGCAGCTTTCTTTGTGATTGACTTGTGCTGTCGCAATTATCGGCAGCACCATGACTAAAAGTATCAGTTTTTTACTCATAATAATGTGTGTTTTCGTCTATTGCAGTACTTCTATCTTCACTGTGCGGAGGTCGGCGATACGGTCGTAGAGGCGCACGCTCTGCGACTGGCGGACGGAGACTTCAAGGCTGCAGTCGAGGTTGAACTGCTGGTTTTCGGGTTTGAGGTCGAATTCTTTGAGGATGCGCATCACGTCGTTCATGGCCTCGTAGGCAAAGAGGAAGCGGTAGCGGGCGTCGATGGTCTTCTCTATGATGGTGGCGTGGTCGATGGCATCGCGGGCGGCGGTCTTGTAGGCGTTGGCCAAGCCGCTGGCGCCAAGGAGGATGCCGCCGAAGTAGCGTACCACTACGATGAGAGTATCGGTGAGGTCGGCCGAGAGCAACTGCCCGTGGATAGGACGTCCACCGGTGCCGCTGGGCTCGCCGTCGTCGTTGGCGCGGAAGGCGTCCTTGCGTGGACCGAGGATATAGGCGTAGCAGTGGTGGCGTGCATCGAAGTAGTCCTTTCGCAACTGCTCCAGATGCGCCTTGATTTCGTCAAGGTTGTGTACGGGATAGGCGAAAGCCAGGAACTTGCTACCTTTCTCCTTGTAGAGACCCTCCGACGGGGCGGCCAGTGTTTTATAGGTATCGTCGAACATCAGTCAATAATAGTTAGGCGGTTGGGAGTGATGGACGGTATCTTTGGAGCTTTTAGGCCGCTGCCGAAGGTCTGTGGGCTGCGCAGGATACGCACCTCGTCGTAGAGGCCGCTCTCGATGAAGGCATCCAATATCTTCCGGCCGCCCTCGACGATGACGCTCTGCAGCTTGGCTTCATAGAGGGCTTTCAGCGTCTCTTCAACGGTTTGTGTGTGCAGGTGCAGCCAATGGGACGGGACGCTGGTGAGACGATTCCTTCTATCGAGAACCATGGGCTGCGGTGCAGGCCCGAGATAATGGCGCGGGGTGAGGGTAGGGGAGTCCTGCAGGTAGGTCTCGCTGCCCACCAGTATGGCGGCCTCCTCGGTGCGCCAGCGGTGGTTCAGGCGGTTCTGCCGCTGGGTGCTGAGCCAATAGGGACCGGATGTGGCGGGGGCCATGAATCCGTCTTGGCTTTCGGCCCATTTCAGTATCACGTATGGACGTTTTTGTTCCATGAAGGTGAAGAAACGGCGGTTCAGTTCGTGTCCTTCTTCCTCCAGCACATGCCGCACCACCTCGATGCCGGCCTCCTCGAGTTTACGGAATCCGTTGCCTGCCACCAGCGGGTTGGGGTCGTCGTTGCAGCACACCACCCGCTTGATGCCCTTTTCGATGATAAGGTCAGCACAAGGCGGCGTCTTGCCATAGTGCGAGCAAGGCTCGAGGTTGACGTAGAGAGTTAAGTCGGAGGTAGGAGGTCGGAGGTCGGAGGTGTGTGATGACGGTTCCGACTTTCGACTTTCAACTTCCGACCTCAATAAAGCGTTGCGCTCAGCGTGGTTGTGACCGTACTCCTGATGGTAGCCTTCGCTGACGATACAACCATCCTTTACAACCACGCAACCTACCAACGGATTGGGTCTCACGCGTCCCAATCCATTGGCGGCTAACTGCAGGCACCGCTGCATATATTGTTCGTCGGTGTTCAATTAGAACTCGGCGGTCTTGGGGGTTCTCGGGAAGGGGATGACGTCGCGGATGTTGGCCATGCCGGTGACGAAGAGCATGAGGCGCTCGAAGCCGAGGCCGAAGCCGGCGTGCGGGCAGCTGCCGTAGCGGCGCGTGTCGAGGTACCACCACATGTCTTTCATCGGGATGTTCAGCTCGTTGATGCGGGTCATCAGCTTGTCGTAGTTCTCCTCACGCACCGAGCCACCGATAATCTCGCCAATCTGCGGGAAGAGCACGTCGGTGCCCTGCACGGTCTTGCCGTCGTCGTTCTGCTTCATGTAGAAGGCCTTGATTTCCTTCGGGTAGTCGATCATGATGACGGGCTTCTTGAAGTGCTGCTCCACGAGGTAACGCTCGTGCTCGGAGGCCAGGTCGACGCCCCAGCTGACGGGGAACTCGAACTTGTGACCCTTGGCGACGGCTTCTTCCAGAATCTTGATACCCTCGGTGTAGGGCAGACGGACGAAGTCGGTATCGATGACGCTCTTTAGGCGCTCAATCAGACCATTGTCAATCATCTTGTTGAGGAACTCCAGGTCGTCCATGCAGTGGTCGAGGGCCCACTTGACGCAGTATTTGATGAACTCCTCCTCGAGGGCGGTGAGGTCGTCGAGCTGGTAGAAAGCCATCTCGGGCTCAATCATCCAGAACTCGGCCAAATGACGAGGGGTATTGCTGTTCTCGGCGCGGAAAGTGGGGCCGAAAGTGTAAATCTTGCCCAGCGAAGTGGCGCCGAGCTCACCTTCGAGCTGACCGCTGACGGTGAGGGCGGTGAACTTGCCGAAGAAGTCCTGCTCCCAGTCGATGGTGCCGTCCTCCTTGCGGGGNNGTGCTCACATGGAACATCTCGCCGGCACCCTCGCAGTCGCTGGCGGTGATGAGAGGCGTGTGGAAGTAGAAGAATCCGCGCTCGTGGAAGAAGGTGTGGATGGCCATAGCCATATTATGGCGCAGGCGCATCACGGCGCCGAAGGTGTTGGTGCGCAAGCGCAGGTGGCCTATCTCACGCAGGAACTCCATCGAGTGGCCCTTTTTCTGGAGGGGGTAGGTGTTGGGGTCGGCTTCGCCGTAGACGACGATGCTCTCGGCCTGCACCTCGACGGCCTGGCCGCTACCCTGGCTCTCGACGAGCTTGCCCTCCACGCCGATGCAGGCACCGGTGGTGATGCGCTTCAGCTCTTCCTCGAACTTGGCGGGGTCGGCAACGACCTGGATGTTGTGGATAATCGAGCCGTCGTTCACAGCCAGGAAGGCGACGTTCTTGTTGCCGCGCTTGGTGCGCACCCAGCCTTTTACACATATCGTGGTGCCAATCAAGGCACTCACGTCTTCTTTCAGTAGATACTTAATCTCGTAGCGTTTCATTATTGTTAATTTATTGATTATTTCACTTTTGAATATAGCAATTGCTTCATCTCCACGTCGTTGGCGAACTTGAAAATCTTATCTTCGTTCTTACGGCGGCAGATGAGAAGGGTGTCGTCGTTGGCGGCTACGATATAGCCGTCCAGTCCGTCGAGCACCACAGTCTTGTCGGCTGGCACCGCCACCACGCAGTTGTGGGTGTCGTATGTCACGGTTACGCCATTCACTATGGCATTGTTGGCCCTATCATGGCGGAAGACGTCGTACAGCGACTCCCATGTCTCCACATCGCTCCATCCGAAACTGGCGGCCATAACATGTACGTTGTCGGCCCGTTCCATGATGCCGTGGTCGACCGAGATGGCTTCGCATTGCGAGTAGACCTGTTCTAGGAACGAGTTGAACTGTGTGATAAGTGGCGACCCGAAGAAGCTGTCGGCTATAGCAGGCAGGTACTGCTCGTAGGCACGACGCAGCACGGGCAGCGTCCACACCAGCAGACCGGTATTCCAGAAGAACTCGCCGCTGGCAATCATCTGACGGGCCATCTCCACAGGCGGTTTCTCGGTGAAGGTGACCACCTTGTAGAGATTTCCCGGAAGTTCCGGAGCATGCGGAACATCCGGAAACTCCCTGAATTGTATATATCCGTAACTGGTATCGGGTTTGGTGGGTTGGGCGCCGAGGGTGATAATCCAATCATGTTGTTGCACGGTGTCGATGGCCTGTTGTATGTTGTTTATAAAACGCTCGAGGCTGAAGACGGCATGGTCAGATGGTGACACGATGACTGTGGCGTCAGGGTCGTGTTGTGCGATGACGGCGGCGGCATAGGCGATGCAGGGGGCTGTATTGCGACGCAGAGGTTCGCCAAGTACTTGCCACGGCTGTAAGCCGGGTACCTGTTCGCGTACGCGGTCAACGTACTGCTCACCCGTCACCACGATGATTTGGTCGCGGGGACATATCTTTTCAAATCGGTCGAAGGTGAGCTGCAGCATCGAGCGGCCCACACCCATGGTGTCGACAAACTGCTTGGGGCAATCCACGCTACTCACCGGCCAGAAACGGCTTCCAAGGCCGCCGGCCATGATGATAACCCAGATATGTTCGTTGTTCATACTGATACTTCTCCTTTAATGTGGGGGTGAGGGTCGTAGTTTTCGAGGGTGAAATCCTCGTAGTTGAAACCGAAGATGTCGTGTACTTCGGGGTTGATACGCATGGTGGGCAGTGATCGCGGGTCGCGGGTGAGCTGCAAGTGCACCTGGTCGAGGTGGTTCTTGTAGATATGTGCATCGCCGAAGGTATGTACAAACTCTCCGGGTTTCAAACCGCACACTTGCGCCATCATCATGGTCAGCAGGGCATAGCTGGCGATGTTGAAGGGCACGCCAAGGAAAATGTCCGCCGAGCGCTGGTATAATTGGCATGACAAACGGCCGTTATCCACATAGAACTGGAACAGGCAGTGGCAGGGGGGAAGTGCCATGTCGGCAATCTCGGCGGGGTTCCAAGCCGTCACCAGCAGGCGGCGGCTATAGGGGTTGCGCTTTATCTCGTCCACAACGCCTGCAATCTGGTCTATGGTGCCGCCACGACCATCGGGCCACGAGCGCCACTGGCTGCCATAGACGGGTCCCAGGTTGCCGTCGGCATCGGCCCACTCGTCCCATATCGAGACTCCATGGTCTTTCAGGTATTTTATGTTGGTGTCGCCGCGCAGGAACCACAGCAGCTCGTAGATGATGGAGCGCAGGTGCAGCTTCTTGGTGGTCAGCAGAGGGAAACCCTCGCTGAGGTCGAAGCGCATCTGGTAGCCGAACACACCCACGGTGCCAGTACCGGTGCGGTCCAGGCGCTCGGTGCCGTGGTCCAGCACATGTTGCAGAAGGTCAAGATATTGTTTCATATTTAAAAAATAACAACGACCCTTTTATAAAAATATTGTTTAGGAGGAATATTTTTACCTGCTGTTAATTAAGTTGCCCGAAGAAACACTGAAAAAAACAGAAAAAACTCCCTTTTGTAAGTTTTTTTACCCTCTTTACTTCGCTGACAAATCGACTATGCCCGCCTGCAACTCTCGTCGGGTTCGGTGAACGCCCGTTTCGGCGGTGTCTGCCACGGTGGATGTCGACGGGGTGCAGGAATGCCGGTTCAACGGGAACCGTAGAATGTACCGCGCCTATGCCCCCCCCCCGCACCTCTTTGCGACACTCTATCCTCGCGGGAAGCCCGACCGATGGAAATGATAGTTATGCCGACGGGGAATAAAACTTAACAAAAACGTAACAATTGCATAATGCTATTCTTTGTAATTTTGCAGCGTCAAACAAAAGTTGAATAATAAGAATTAAGAACTAAGAATCAAGATATTATGGAGATATTCCTAGTCTGTTTGAAGCTTGCAGGTGCATTGGCGGTATTCCTCTTTGCCATGAAATTGATGAGCGAAGGTCTGCAGAAATTTGCGGGCTCGAAGCTTCGCCACATCCTGACCAAGATTACCGGCAAGCCGCTGAGCGGTATTTTGGCTGGTACCGGTGTGACGGCCATCATCCAGAGTTCTACTGCTACCACCGTGATGACTGTGGGTTTTGCTGGTGCAGGACTATTGACGCTTGGAGGTGCTATTGCTGTGGTGATGGGCGCCAATATAGGTACTACGGTTACCGCCTGGATTATCACCCTCTTCGGTTTGGGTGGTGGCGGCGGCGAAGAGAAGGTGCCCCTCATGCCGATGGTTATCGCTGCCATCAGTCTCTTCTTTATCTTCAGCAAGAAGAACAAGATGCAGTATCTCGGTCAAACTATCATAGGTCTGGCGCTGCTTATCCTCGGTCTGGGCCTGATGGGCGACTCGGTACCGCCGTTGGACGAGAACGTGGCCCACTCTATCGCCGCTTGGGGCCAGTGGGGCTATTGGTCCATCCTGCTTTTTATTGTGGTGGGTGCCGTGCTCTGCATCATCCTGCAAACTTCGTCGGCTATGACGGCCGTTATTCTGCTGATGGCCAGTCAGGGGTGGATCGACTTCCCTACTTCGATGGCTCTCGTCATCGGTCAAAACCTCGGTACTACGCTCACGGCCCAGGTGGTGGCTATGACCACCGGCACCACCGGCAAGCGTACCGCCCGTGCACATCTGGTGTTCAACGTGGCTGGTGCAATCATCTTCCTTATTCCGTTCTATCCGATATGTAACGCCGTGATGTTTATCAGCGAGAAATTGGATCACCTCCTTCCCAATATACCGCTGATACCGTTGGCTATCACTATCTTCCACACCTTCTTCAATGTGGTTACCACCATAGTTCTGGCTTTCTTTATTCCCCAGATAGAGAAGTTGGTTACCTGGATGGTGCCCGACAAGAAGGAAGAGGGCGAGGAGGAATTCCGCCTCACCTATCTGGAACCCAACCTGCTCTCTACTGCCGAGCTCAACCTGCAGAGCGCCAAGAGCGAAATCGAGGAATTCAGTAAGCGTGTGCTGAGGATGTATACTTTCCTGCCAGGCCTGCGTACCGCCAAGAAAGACGAGGAGTTCGATGCTATCATGGAGCGTATTGCCAAGTATGAAGGCATCACCGATCGTATGGAGATGGAGATAAGCAAGTTTCTCACCAAAGTGGGTTCCGGCGATATCTCGGAGCATGGCTCGGAGCGTATCAGCACAATGCTGCGTATTATCGACAATTTGGAGAGTATTGGCGACACCATCTACCAGATAGCTATGACCCGTCAAACCAAGCGCGAGGACGCTGTACACTTCGATGCCGGCCTCAATGCCAACCTCGAGGAGATGCGTCAGTTGGTACAGAAGGCACTCGACGTGATGGACCGAAACCTCCACGACTATGACCATGTAGACCTCGATGCAGCCTATGCCGCCGAGCATGCCATCAACAACTGCCGTGATCGGCTGCGCAAGCAGCATCTCGACGCGCTGAAGCTGGGCGTCTACGACTACGCCATCGGCAATGCCTACAGCAGCCTCTACGCGCTATACGAGAAGTTGGGCGACTATGTCATCAATGTTTCTGAGGCCATCGACGGCTCGCGGAAACACTCTGAGGATTAATTGTTTTTACCGCCAGCGGAGCGTCTCGACAAGGTGCTCGATGTCGGCTTGGATATAATCGATGACGGGCGCCAAGGAGTCGTTGTTGGGAGTGTGGTTGAGGTACAGCGCGCCGCGCAGGAAATGGTGGTTGCTGTCGGTGAGCCAGAACTGGCAGGTGGAAGCTACGCGGTTGCCGCGAAGGTAATAGACGTTTCCATGGACGTGGTTCTCGGGGTCTTCATACCCTTGCTCTTCGATGCCTGAGGCAAACTGGTAGTGTTGCTCCAGTAGGCGTGACGAGGTGTCAGTCTGGCCCCGCAGGCTGTCAGCATGGGTCAGTCGTTTGTAGGTGAGGAACACCACACCGTCGAGCGACGGGTAGTCGATGTCGACCCAATAGTCGCGAGGAGTGTTTTTTTTGGGAGTCAACGTGGCCAAATTGTTCATCTCGAACGAGAAAGGGAGGCTGTCGACAAGGGTGTATTCGGCTTGCGGTAGGTCGATACGCAGGTAGGCGTAAGGTTTGGGCGTATAGTCGTTGTTATGGCATGCGCAGAATAAAAGGCAAATCAGAGATAGGGAGAGGTATTTTTTCATTTGTCTTAACTACTTAACTATTGTCTACTTAACTCCTCATTTGTTTTCCGTTCAACATAGGTACAAAACTGTAGGTGCCGAATTTTTCTATCTGCCAGTCTTCGCGGCTTTCGCCCTGCTTGGTGATGCGGAGCATCTCCTGTTCTCCGTCGCCGAGGGGAATGACCATGATACCACCTATCTTGAGTTGGCGCATGAGGGCTTCGGGAATTTCGGGGGCGCCGCAGGTGACGATGATGCGGTCGTAGGAACCGGTGAGGCCCTGGTAGCCGTCGCCGAGGAAACATTGGGCGCGAAATCCCAACTCTTTGAGCAGGCGACTCGTCTGATCGTAGAGTCCTTTCTGACGCTCGATGGTGAACACCTTTGCACCTAGGCGGCAGAGGACAGCGGTCTGGTAGCCGCTACCGGTGCCTATTTCCAGTACCTTCATGGCGGGTTTGACCGAGAGCAGTTGACTTTGCATGGCCACGGTGGATGGGTGGGAGATGGTCTGGTCGCAGCCTATCTTGAGGGCTTGGTCGGCATAGGCTAGGCTATCGAGGGCGCTGTCGAGGAACCAGTGGCGAGGCACTTCGTTCATGGCTCGCAGCACGGCTTCATCGGTGATGCCACTATTGCGCAACGTGTCTAC
>LXOW01025807.1_pt1 | contig 15379 bp, 16 predicted proteins | sample 1368591 | NCBI WGS metagenome assembly LXOW01 (sample SAMN04884650, study PRJNA319009) | bovine gut metagenome | isolation source: Cow rumen | host: Bos taurus | place: Italy: Legnaro (PD) | collected 2014-07-09 | reverse complement strand
AAATGGGCCGAACAAGACCGCATCTACGCAGAGAAACAGGCCGCCAAGGCGCAGCGGAAGCTGGACAGGCAGCGCGCCAAAAAACTGAAGGCGCTCCAGAAACTGGCCAAACAAGCCGCGAAAGAGCGGCAAAGGTTCATGAAATATCTGGAAAAAGAACAAAGGAAGACTCAGAAACAAGAAAACCAATAATGCTATGAAAAAGACTGTTCTGGTATCGGGTGGCGCCGGGTTCATCGGCAGCCATGTTACGGTAGAACTCATCGAAGCCGGCTACGACGTAGTGGTGGCCGATAATTTCTCCAATTGCGACCGTACCTGCTACGAAGGTGTCAAGAAAATCACCGGTCGGGAAGACCTCCCGCTGGAAGTGATGGATTTCTGTGACCTGGCCGCCGTAAAGGCCCTCTTCGCGAAATACCCCATCGACGCCGTTATCCACTTCGCCGCCTATAAGGCTGTAGGTGAGTCGGTTGCGGAGCCGTTGAAATACTATAAGAACAACCTTTCCAGCTTCCTCAACGTGCTGGAGGCAGCCCAGGAAAAAGGCGGTTGCAACGTGCTTTTCTCTTCATCGGCCACGGTCTATGGAGAACCGGATGTGGTGCCCGTTACCGAAAACACACCGCGCAAGCCGGCCACGTCCCCTTACGGCAACACCAAGACCATGTGCGAAGATATCCTGCGCGACACCGTAAAAGCCTCGGACGGAAAAATCAAGGGCATCCTGCTGCGCTACTTCAACCCCATCGGCGCACATCCCAGCGCCCTCATCGGCGAACTGCCCCGTGGCGTTCCCAACAACCTGGTCCCTTTCATTACGCAAACGGCCATCGGCAAACGGGAATGCCTGAGCATCTTCGGCAACGACTACCCCACCCCGGACGGCACTTGCCTGCGGGATTACATCGACATTGTCGATCTGGCCAAGGCGCATGTATTTGCCGTTACCCGCATGATGGAAGGCAAGATGAAGCAGGGCTGCGAGACCTTCAACGTGGGCACCGGACGTCCGGTGAGCGTACTGGAACTGGTGAACGCCTTCGAAAAGGTGAACGGCGTCAAACTCAACTACAAGTTTGCCCCGCGCCGCGCCGGCGACGTCACCGCCATCTGGGCCGACCCTACGCTGGCCAACACCGAGATGGGCTGGAAAGCCACCCGCACGGTGGAAGAAACCCTCAAGGCCGCCTGGGCCTGGGAGAAACACCTGGCTGGGAAATAAACTTTAGAAAACGGTAATTTGGACGTTCTCCAGGGCTATCATCTGGGGAACGTCTATTTTTACGGGCGCTTCCCAGACATGGAGCACGGAGTCCTTCACTTTAATGTCGTGGATCATCTCCAGGGTGCCGGTGGCACGGATGCCAATGCGGGCGTTCCAGCAATACACGCGTTCGATGACGATGTCCTGGAAGTCGGGCAGGAAGTTCTGCGTGGTGGCCGCCTGATTGTCCTCGTATCCGGCCGGACGGTCGGCGTAGCTGGTTTCAAAGACAATCGCCTCCCCCACGATATCGTTCATCACGATGTCACTGATCCGAAGGTTCTTGACCGTACCGCCCCGCTCGGGAGCGCTCTTGAAGCGCAGACCGGTGTCCGTGCCGGAAAACACGTTGTGCCGCACTACGATATCCTCCATGCCGGCGCTGAACTCGGAGCCAATCACAAAGCCGCCATGGGCATGGTAAACGGTATTTTCTTCGATGAGAATATCCTTGCAGGGACCGTCCAGAAGGGCTTTTGCCCCGGCACCGGCCTTGAGGCAGATGCCATCGTCACCCACATCTACGGTGCAGTGGCGCACCACCACCCGCTGGCAGTTCATAAGGTCGATGCCATCGCCGTTCTGGGCATTCCAAGGGCAGCGGACCGTAACGCCCTCGATGGTCACATCCTTGCAACGGGAAGGGACCAGGTGGAATTTGGGCGCATTCTGGATGGTAACGCCCGTCACGCTCACCCGTTCGCAGTCCGTGAAGCGGATCAGGTGCGTGCGCATGCGTTCCTGCTGGCGGGCATCGTCCACAAGATCCTGAAACGATTTAAGCTTGGAGGGGTACCAGAGGCTGCCGTCTTCGCTCACGGTGCCGCCTTTAGCCAGATAGGCCTTCCACTCCGTGTCACTCACCTTGGTACGCTTTACCGGACGCCACCAGGCGCCGTTTCCGTCGATAATGCCCTCTCCGGAAATGCTCACGTCGTGCCGCTTGGAAGCCGAGATGCCGGGCCGGATTTTACCGTCCTTGTCCTTATGCACCAACTTATCCGCCGACAGCAGAATAACCGCTCCACGCTCCAGATGCAGGTCGATACAGTCTTTGAGGCTGATGGGCCCCGTCATGTACAGCCCCTCCGGCACCACCAGGTGGCCGCCACCCTGCTTGTTCAGGGCCGATATGGCCTTTTCGAACGCCACGGTATTGAGCGCACTGCCGTCCGCCACGGCCCCAAAGTCCTTGATATTAACGGTATTGTCCGGAATCTGTACCGGCGCGGGAGCTACTTGGGCATACGCCCATGCCGGAGTGATCAGCGCAAGAAAAAGCAGGAATCGTTTCATCTTAATAGTCATTCTTTTAGCAAATATAGCACAGATTTTTTTTGTTTCGGCAAGGTTTTTGCCAATCTGCTACAAAAAATTAGTGTAAACCTTAACCGACGTGTACTATGAAGAAGGTTTTAGTGAGCCTGCTGCTGCCTGTTTTGGTGCTTGGCAGCTGTAACAAGCAGGAAATTGAGAACAACACTCCCAGCACCCAGAACAACTCCGGCAACGGAAGCACATCCGGCACCGAGATCCAGACGCCCGAGATAGAAGACGACGAGGACGACACCTTTTCGCAAGAGAATTTCCCGTACCTGGTAAGCATCACCTACGATGGCAGCAGCGCCACCGTAAGCGGTGACGAAGCCCTTGACGACCTACTGGACGTTCAAACAGACGGCGCCCATGTAACCATCACCTACTCCGGTTCGGAGAATGTAATCTACAAGCTCAGCGGTTCCTCTGCCAACGGACGGTTCAAGCTGTACAGCGAGAAAAAGCAGGCCCTCTGGCTGAGTGGCCTCAACCTCACCAACCCCAGCGGCGCCGCCATCGACAACCAAAGCGGCAAACGCACCTTTGTCTATATTGAAGGCAGCAATTCCCTGGCCGATGGGTCCAGCGCCAGCTACACCACCAGCGGCGACGAAGACATGAAAGCCGTGTTCTTCTCCGAAGGCCAGCTCATCTTCAGCGGCCCTTCCAGCGGCACCAACAAGCTCACCGTTACGGCCAACAACGCCCAGGGCAAGAGCGGCATTGCCTCTGACGATTACGTGCGCCTGTTCACCGGCGCCAACGTCTCCATTACGGCAGGTGCGAGCGCCGGCCACGGCATCAAGGTCAACGACTACGTCCGGCTGAGTGACGGCACCCTGGACATTACCACCAAGGCCGCCATGAAAAAGGGCATCACTTCCGATGACTTTGTCCTGGTAGAAGGCGGCACCACCACCATCACGGTGAGCGGCGGCGTGGCCTACGACAGCGACGACAAAGAGTACTCCGGCACGGCCGGCATCAAGGCCGACAACTACTTTGCCATGACCGGCGGCAAGGTGACCATCACCAACACCGGCGCAGGCGGCAAGGGCGTCCGGGCGGGCAACTACAGTTACTACACTGCCAACGGCAGCCTTGCCAACAGCTATATCAGCGGCGGCACCCTTACCATCACCACCTCCGGCAGCGAGTCCAACGACGTGTCCTCCAAGGCCATCAAGATTGGCTACAAGGAAGGCAGCGGCCGCAACTATGTGTATGGCGGCAACCTGGTGATAAGCGGCGGCGACATCGTCACAAATGCGTCCAAGAGCGAAACCGTCGAGGTCAAAGGCCAGCTCACCATCACCGGCGGCAGCCTGTACGCTTATTCTTCTGCTGACGATGCCATCAACAGCCAGGGTGAGATGAACATCACCGGCGGCTATGTCTATGGCCACTCTACGGGCAACGATGCCATCGACGCGAATGGCGACATGAAACTTTCCGGCGGCTATGTCTTTGCCGTCTGCACCAAGGGCAGCCCGGAGGTGGCGCTGGACGCCAATACCGAAAGCGGATACAAGCTGTATATCAACAACGGGGCTACCGTAGTGGCCTACGGCGGTCTGGAAAGCAGTTATTCCGCCTCGCAAAGTGTATATAGCATGAGCGGCAGCGCCAACGCTTGGAACGCCCTGTATGACGGCAGTTCGTTCATTGCAGCCTTCAAGGCTCCTTCCAACCTGTCCAGCTTTGCCGTATCGGCCCCGTCCCTGAGCAGCGGATACCAGGACGTGAGCGTGAGTGGAACCACCTATTGCAACGGCGTCTGGGCCAGTTCCAACATCTCCGGCGGCAGTTCCGTCAGCCTGAGCACCTATACCGGTGGCGGCGGTCCTGGCGGTGGTGGTCCCGGCGGTGGCGGTGGTCGTCCTTGGTAAGCAGGAATTGATTATCTTTGCAGTTGTTATGAAACGACTTATCCTCTTTGTGGCATCGGCCCTGCTGCTCCTTCCGGCGGCAGGTGCCCAGGAGCCGCCCAAAATGAACAAGAAGAACCTGGTTATCAAGGAATGGAATTCCGACCCCAGGGGGGGCAACAAGGTTCTGGACCATATTACCACCTTCTCTGCGGAAGGCAAGAAGATCGAAGAGGCCGAATACGGCTCCGACGGCCAGAAGTGGCGCAAGCGCTTCGAGTACGGTCCGGACGGAAGGGTGTCGCGCGAACTGGTGTACGACGGCCGTAATCGACTTCAAACTTACAAGACCTTCGAATGGAACGAGTTCGGGAAAAAGAAGGTGCAGTATACCTATAATGCGAAGGGTAAACTGTTGAGCGTCAAGCATTACGAATATCTCGCACAAGATGCCGGAGAGTAAACATCTGTCCTTTGAGAAGCCGCTGGAGTCGCTGGGGCCCATCACCCTGGAGGAGATGGAGGGCATCAAGCTCATGAACCGGATCGACTCCAAGTACCTCACCGACGAAGCCAGTCTGCTGCGCATTTTGGCAGCGGCAGGCGCGGCGGGGTACCGGGTGCTGGTGACGGAAGGCATGCGCATAAGCCCTTATGACTCTGTCTATTACGACACGGACGGGCTGCGGATGTTCTACGACCACCACAACCGGCGGCTGGTCCGGCAGAAAGTACGGACGCGCAGCTACGAGAACTCCGGGGACACCTTCCTGGAAATCAAGCGGAAGAACAACAAGGGCCGCACCAAGAAAAAGCGCATGCACATTCCCACCGCGGAGCTGATGGATTTTCGTGCCGATGATGCGGCCTGCACCTACCTGGCCGACCATTCCTGGTTCACCGCGCCGGACCTCTCCCCCGTGCTGGAAACGCGCTTCCACCGCATTACGCTGGTGAATCCGGCCAAGACCGAACGGCTCACGATCGACACACTGCTGAACTTCAAGAACTTCCGTACCGGGAAAGAGACTTCCCTGCAGAATGCGGTGATTATCGAACTGAAGCAGGACGGCAGGTCGGACAGCCAGATGAAGAATATCCTGCTGGACCTTCGCGTAAAGCCGGTCCGCGTAAGCAAATACTGCATTGCCGTCACCCTCACGGACCCCGGCGCCAAAAGCGGCCGTTTTAAAGAGAAGGTGCGGTGCATTGAGAAAACCATTGGAAATAAATTAGTTACTATATGATTATCGACCCTCTTTTCCGTTTTGTCCAGGACGATTTGGCCTCCTTCGGAGACCTGGATGCCGGCGACGATATGCTGCTGGACGTACAGACCATCACCGACGCCATGATGACGGTGAGCCAGAAAGTGGCGGAACTGGGCATCCGCTTTGCCCTGAACCTGCTGGTTTGCTGGGTGCTGGTGCACTGCTTCTATTACAAGAAGAGCAAGCGCCGGGACTACTACTTTACTTTCATGGTGTTTTCATCAGCCATGCTCATCCTGCTCTATATTATGGGCAATGTGGAAGTGGGCGTGGGACTCACCTTGGGCCTGTTCGCCATCTTCGGCGTCATCCGTTACCGTACGGAAACGGTGCCCATCCGGGAGATGACCTACCTCTTTGTGATTATCGCCCTGGCCGCCGCCAACGGCCTTGCGCCGGTGTACCAGCTGGTGGATGTGGCCACGGCGCCGCATTATGTCATCAACTGGGGCAGTGTGGGCGTGATGGCGCTGGTGAATGCGCTCATCATCGTGCTGGTAGCCGTGCTGGAGAGCGAGAGCCTGGTCAAGCACACCACCACCAAGCTGGTGCTGTACGACCGCATCGAGCTTATCGTCCCGGAAAAGCGGAGCGAACTTGTTGCTGACCTGGAGAAGCGCCTGGGCGTGAAGGTGGAAAACGTGGAAATCGGCCATGTGGACTTCCTGAAGGACGCCGCATTTATCAAAGTGTATTATAACCTGCCCAAGGGGGAAACCAATTCCGTGAACATGGTGACCCGGGCAAAAGATTACGTTGCCTGATGAAAAAGATCCTTTTATCGACGATAGCGGTGCTGGTGGCCATTGCGGCCCAGGCACAGAGCGCCAGTTTTGCCGGACGTGCTTCGGCAGAGGTGGATTATAAGATTGTCAAGGGCCTCCACCTGTCCGTCGGGGAAGAAATCCGCAGCAATGACAATTTCTCCGCCCTGGGCAGCCTGCGTACCAACGTGACCCTTTCCTACAAGCCCGCCCAGTTCCTGAAGCTCGGGGTTGGCTATACGCTTATCAATCCCTGGAAAAATGGCAAGGAGATTGAGCTGGAAGACGAAAGCACTACCAAATACTATGGTTTCTGGGCGCCCAAGCACCGGTTTCATGCCAGTGTTGCCGGCATCCTGCGCCTGGGTTATTTCCAGCTTTCTTTGCGCGAACGGGTGCAGCTCACCCATAACGGGGATTCCGGCATGAACATTTACCAGGCTCCCCGCAACGAAGTGGCCCTGCGCAGCCGCCTGGGGGTAAGATATAAAGGCTGGAAAGTGGTGGAACCCTTTGCCTTCTTTGAGCTCCGGACTCAGCTGAACGGCGCCTGGGGCAGCACATCGGGCTCCCAGCAGACCAAAAAAGATGGCGTTACCACCTACTATAATTATACGCCGACCGGCTACACGCATGTGTACAACGACCGCTACCGTGGAGAGCTCGGTGTGGATTTGAATCTGGGCAAGCACCATTCCCTTTCTCCCTACCTGCTGCTGGACTATCTGTCAGAATATGAGATTGATGCCAACAAGAAAGGCACCAGACTCTATAGCGCCGCCTACACCAACCTGTTCAGAGTAACCCTGGGACTAGGTTACACTTTCAAATTCTAATTGGTAAAATTTTTAAAAAACCTTTTGGATTGTCAGATTTATGCCGTACCTTTGCCCCTTGAAAACTAAATTAGTTGGTTAGTTATTATTTATTAGCGCTATGAAAAAAGTATTTATGTCTGCAGCCGTTGTGGCCATGATGGTCGCCGCTGTAAGTTGCGAATGCAACAACAACAAGAAAGCTGAAGAAGCTTGCGAAAAAGAGTGCACCGAGAAGTGCGAGGATGCCGCTTGCGAGAAGGCTTGCTGCGATTCCACCAAAACCGTGAAGGAAGCCGTGGAAAAGGCCGCCCAGGATGTGAAGGACGCTACCGTCGATGCTACCGTTAAGGCCGTTGACGATGCAGCCAACGCTGTGAAAGACGCCATCAAGAAGTAAGTTTCGCTTCTTCAAGAAAACAATCCCGGACCTAAGTGCCCGGGATTTTTTGTATCTTTGTGGCTATGGATATCAGAATTGGAAACGGATACGACGTACACGCCCTGGCTCCGGACCTGCCCATGTGGCTGGGTGGCGTGCGCATTCCCTCGGAGACCGGCTTTGTAGCTCACTCAGATGGCGATGTAGCCATTCATGCTCTGTGCGATGCCCTGCTGGGTTGCCTGGCGCTGGGAGACATCGGCCACCTTTTCCCGGACACGTCCGACGAGTGGAAAGGCGTGGACAGCAAGCTTCTGCTGGAAAAAGTGGTGGCGCTGGTGCATGAGCACGGGTATGTCGTAGGAAACGTGGATATTACCATCGCCCTGCAACGGCCCAAACTGGCGCCGCACATCGCGGCCATGCGCCAAATCCTGGCCGGAATCCTGGGCGTAACCCAGGACCGGGTGTCCGTGAAGGCCACCACCACCGAGCGCCTGGGCTTCGTAGGGCGTTGCGAAGGCTGCGAAGTGTGGGCCACCGCCCTTATCACCAAGGCATAGCCTGGCACACAACCCACTGATTGACAGCAGATTAAAGCAATGGACGGACGCCCTTTGGGCACCCGTCCATTATTGTAAGTCTGTGATTTTCTGTTACTTACGCACCAGGCTATTTGCCCAGACCCTTCTTGACAGAAGCGCTGAGTTCATCGTACAGGGCGTCGGTCTTGGCCAGCAGTTCCTGGCTGATGCCACGGTAGTATGCCTTGGCACCCTCCTTGGGGGCGGAGACCACCTTGTCGCGGAGGTCGTTATACAGATCCACGGCTTTGTCGATGAGGCCGGTGATTTCCTCTGCGTTCTTGCCAGGATTGATGTTCAGGAACAGGGCGCAATCGTCAATAAAAGCGCCGATCACATACTGGATGTCTTTTTTGATGTCTCTAAGATTCATAGCTTGATGAATTAATTCAGCTGCAAAGATAGCATTTTTTTCGGATTCTTCGTCATAGGCAATTTTCGCGAGCGCGAAAGTTGAGTCATTGCGTTATTGCAAATCCAATAAATCTCACTGTATAATCCTTAAATGATAGCATGAGCTATTGATATTGGAGGGCTTTTTCCATTTCTTTGCAATGAAATCAAAACGCAATCGTATGAAAAAAGCCCTTTTCGCAGCCCTGTGCTGCCTGCTCGTGTTTTCTGCGTGCAAAAAAACTGAAACCGAAGTTAAGGTAACGGGCGTGAGCGTAAGCCCCGCCACCCTTTCCCTCGTTGAGGGAACCAGCGAACAGCTTCGTGCCACGGTTACGCCGTCCGATGCGGCCAACAAAGCCGTAAGTTGGACCAGTTCGGCCGCTGCCATTGCCACGGTCGATAATACCGGCAAGGTAACAGCCGTCAGCGCCGGCTCGGCCACCATCACCGTCAAGACGGCCGATGGCGGCAAAACCGCAACCTGTACCGTTACCGTCAACAGCGCTATCCCGGCTTACGAAGCCGTTGACCTTGGCCTCAGCGTCAAATGGGCCAACAAGAACCTCGGCGCCGAGTTCCCGGAGGATGCAGGTGATTATTACGCATGGGGCGAATTGGAGACGAAGCCCGTTTACTCATGGAATAGCTATAAATTCCTAACTGCCGAGGGAGGATATATTTCCAAATATACAATGGATGCCTGGGAGGCTGCTACGGTGGATTATCTCACCCTTCTGGAAGAAGAGGATGACGTAGCGCACAAGATACTGGGCGATAAATGGAGGCTGCCCACTCCTGCCGAGTGGAATGAGCTACACAATCACACAAATAGACAGAACAGCCAGAACGGAATGTATGCCAAAGCATCCAATGGAAACTCTATTTTCCTTCCTTATGGCGGCATGTATTACAGCAATGACGGCGCCGAGCTTTATTTGAAGGGAAGAGAAGGTTTTTACTGGACTTCCTCCCTTGGAAATTCAAACTCCAGCGCCCATTGTGCCTGGCTTGCCGGAGGGGGCATCAATATGAGTATTTATATTGTCCGCAGTGCCGGACTTGCGATTCGTGCCGTTTATGGCGAACGTCCTCCTGAGCCGACAATAATAAATCCCACAGCCGAGGATCTGGGAAAGGTCATCGGTGCCGATGGGAAAATCTATACAAACACCCAGGCGGCCGTGAGCGCCGGAACGAAGGCAGCCGCCGTCATCGTCTATGTGGGCAGCGAAACGGCCGAGGATGGCTTCACACACGGACTGGCCATGTCTATGCGCGACTGCTCAAATACATCGGGATACAAATGGAAGACATCGGACGGCACGTACGACAATCCACAACAGAACAGTGACCTTCATACCCTGTTGAATCTACATGAGTCTGGCAAATCCCTCACGACCAGTGACCGCGACAACGATACCTGGCCGGCTTTCAAAGCTGCACTGCACAACAGCATTACGGTAACCGACGGCATTACGGCCGATGCCCCTGACGGCACCTCCGGCTGGTTCCTGCCCTCTATGTTCCAGTGGCAGCAGGCCATCCACGCCATGACTGGAAAAACGACAGAGATTAGTTTGTTCGATGCAAACGCCGATTATACTAACGACAAGTTCAGCACCAAAATAGCCGATTCTGAGGCCCACCTTGGCAAGTTCTGCTATGCCTCCAGCTCGGAGTTTGACGCTACCTACAACTGGCACTTCGACTTTAACGATGGCATTGCCCGGCGCAACGCCAAGTGGTGCACTTACTATGTGCGCGCTTTCCTGGCCTTCTAATTGTGCGCCTTGCTGCTTGCGGGCACCGGCTGTAAGAAAAATGCGTTGGGCGATGTATATATCTACGGCGGATTAAGATAATTTGTATCTTTACAACATGAATCTTCTGCTGGCGCTTATACTGGCCATTTCCGTGAACGTGAAGGGCGTGCCCTTTACGCCCATGGAATGTGAACGGCTGCCGGAGCTGAACATTCCCCGGGAAGCCAGCGGCCTGGTGCTCGCGGGAGGGGAATTCACGGTGTTCGGAGGGCATACCACCGGCTTTGTCCCCACCCCGACGGCGGAATATTTCCACGGTGGTAAGTGGCATGTTGTCGATATGCTTTATCTGCACGATGCGGGGTTCTGTACCCTGCTTTCCAGCGGAGATGTCCTGCTGGGCGGCGGATACAGCGAGGCATTCGGTATCGGCCAGACCTGGGGCGTGGAAGTGTATCACCCGGATAAGCACAGTTTTTCCTACCTGCCCATCCTGGACCACAAACGAACGCACGCGACGGCGATGGAGATGGACGACGGCCGTATCCTGGTATCCGGAAACTGGTATACTTCCGACGCCCTGGAGTGCTATACGCCCGGCGGCCTGTTTGAGCAGGTGAAAGAGGTTTTCCACGCGCGAAACCTGCCTTTTGTCCTGCAGGTTTCTCCGGACAACGCCTATGTTTTCGGCTCTTCGGACAATTATGGGAAGCTGCTGGAGGGAGGCTGGGTGGACCAGTTTTGCGGAGAGCCATTCCTGGAGCCGCTGCTGGAGGAGTGGAAGACGGAAAACTCGCAGCAGCCTAATCCGCCCGAACATTATCTAATCGACGCATACCGCTACCTGCTTCCCGTCTGGAAAGACAGCCGGTTGGGCGTGCTGCTGCTGTCGGAGGGACGGTTCAGTATGTTGGAAACGGCGACTCCCCTCCCCATGGAGGGCCCGTGGGGCGCCATCGCCTGGGCTTCCGGCCTGCAGGTGGAGCGGGAATCGGCCACTGCGTGGAAACAGGGCAGGGATGCTGACAACCGACTGTATCTGCTGAAAATTGGCTATCGGGAGAAACCGGCGTCGGTGGAAGTTTTTTATACGGAGCCCATCGAAGACCTGCCCCACAAAGCGAAATGCCTTCCTCTGGCCGACGGCCGTTTCCTGTTGGCGGGCGGTCTCATCAAAGATGCTTATGACGCCCAGTCCACGGTGTTGATGTGCTATACCCAGCCGCGAAAGGCGGTCGCCGGTTGGAATTGGAGAGTCATGCTGGCAATTCTGGCAGCGCTGCTGCTTTTGCTGCCATTGTGGTTNNTGTACCGCAAGAAGGACCTGCACATTTCCGACCTGGCCACACGGCTCAATACCAATTCCACCTATATCTCCGCCTGCCTGAACGGGCAGATCAAGATGAGTTTTCCGCGTTTCGTGAACGGCTATCGCATCCGCTACGCCCAGGAACTCATGCGCAAGGATCCTTCCAAGCCCCTGTCCGAGATCTCCGAAGAGGCTGGCTTCTCCAATGAGAGTTCTTTCTTCAGGGCCTTCAAGGCAGAAACCGGCCAGACGCCCACCGAGTGGAAGCAATGACAGGGGACGGACATTGTTTCACCACAAAGATACATTTATTTTTCTTATTGGAGCTTATACACCACCGGGAAAGTGAAGGAGACGGGAACGGGCTTGCCGTCCTGCTTGCCCGGCTCCCACTTGGGGGAAGAGGAGACCACGCGCACAGCTTCGGCGTCCAGGTCTTCGCGCACGCTGCGCAGCACTTGCACATCGCGCACAGCACCATCGGTGCCGATGGTAAACTGCACTATCACGCGGCCTTCAACGCCATCGGCCTTAGCCTGTTCCGGATACTTGAGCTGGGTGTTTGCCCACACGGCAAATGCATTTGCATCCTCTCCGTTGAAGGTGGGTTTCACCTCTATCTCGGAGAACGAAACGGGTTCGTCCGTGACGGTTACCGTGTATCCGACAGGGTCGGCGGCAGGCACCTCCTGTATGGCTTCAGGCACTTCCTGAGCTTTTTTGTTTTTCTTGGGATTGTTGCAGGCAAACATAAAGACGGCCAGCACGGGGATGAGCGCCAGGTACGACCAGCGCATCCAGCAGGAAGAAGTAGGTTTGAGCATCATGGTAATTCTGTTTTTGAGTTTGGCGTGCTGGAAGCCGCTGGCTAGCGTGAAGCGTTGCTGCCCCACGGCTTTTCGCACAAGAAGTAGTTGATATTGGGTTGCATCGATGCCTTTTTGAAGAACGCCCTCGTCGGCCTCATATTCGTGCACCAGGCGCAGCTCCTCGCGGGTAATCCACACCAGCGGATTCCACCAGAACAGCAGCTGGATGGGCAGGAAAAGGACCAGGTCCAGCGAATGCCGGTGCTGCACATGCATCAACTCGTGCGTTAAGATGGCCGGGGTTTCCTGCAGGTCTTTCCGGCCGATGACCACGTTTCGGCCCCAGCTGAAGGAGGGCGTGTCCTGTTCCAGAATAATGAGCCGGCAGCCGTCGCGTTCGATTTTTTCTTCGCATCGGATGAGCCGGACCATTTTCCGGGCCGATAACACATATAATACCAGCGTTACCAGAACACCGGCCGCATAGACAGCCAGCAGAATCTCCTTCCAGGGAAAGACAGCCTGGGTCGATTGCTCCGCCGCAACACCAACGCCCATCATGGTAACTTCCGTAGCGGCGACGGAGGCCGAAACGGTCCTGAGGGGAATCATCGGCAGCACCAGGCACAGATAACTCCCCGCCAGCAGCAGCACCCGATTTAGCCGGAAGAACGTGGTGCGGCGCATGACCAGCAGATAGAAGGCATAGAACAGGCTCAGATAGAGCCCCGCACGCGCTATATATAAAAGGAATGCGCTCATTTCTTGTTCTTTTCGATATGGGCGATAAGGTCTTTGAGCTCCTGCAGCTCCATCTTGTCCTCCTCCACAAACTGGGAAACCAGGCTAAGATAGGAATTGTCATAGTAGCGCGCCACCACCTCGGAAACCGTATCTCCATGGTACTGCCGTTCGCTGATTTTCACTTTGTAGCGGAAAGAATTGGCCATGGGCTCCCTTTCCACAAAACCCTTTTCCTCCAGAAACTTTACCAGCGTTGCGACTGTGTTGTAATGCGGCTTTGGTTCTGGCATATAGCTGATTAAATCCCTGATAAACAAGGGCTCATGCGCCCAGAAAATGTTCATCAGCTGCTCTTCTTTTGCTGTGAGTTTCTGTTTCATCTCAGTTCTCCCCTATGGTTTCTCCCTGCAAATATAGTGAATATTTTCAAAACTCCTAATATTTTTAGGAGATATCCTTGTTTTTTTAGGACGCTCTGCTACAGGAGAAAAAAAATAAACACAGAAAAGGTCGCAGTGACGCGTTTGTTACCAGTGGCAAAAATGACAACGCACCAGGAGTAGGTGTCCTTGGGAATTTTTGTGTATCTTTGTGGGAGTATGGCAACAAGTGTTAAGAAAACCAAGTCCGTGTGGTTTTGCAGCCACTGCGGCAATGAATACAGCAAATGGATGGGTCGATGCCCCGCTTGCGGGGAATGGAACACCATGGTGGAAAAAGAGGTGGTGACTGGTGGCAGCAAGGCCACGGCCCATACGGTTCCCGGGGGCTCCCGGAAGCCGGAAGCGCTCAAAGACGTGTCCACCACGCAGGAGGATCGTGTGTCCCTAGGCAGCGCGGAAGTAGACCGCCTGCTGGGCGGCGGCATCGTCAAGGGCTCGCTGGTGCTTATGGGCGGCGAGCCGGGTATCGGCAAGAGTACCCTTTCCCTGCAACTGCCCCTGCACTCCCCTGCCCTCAAAACGCTCTATGTCACCGGTGAGGAAAGCGTAAAACAGGTGAAGATGCGGGCGGACCGCCTGGGCGGCGACGCCTCCGGCATCCTCATTTACAGCGAAACCGACATGGGCGAAATCCTCAAGCAGGCGGAGGAAGTGGCCCCGGACCTGATGATTGTGGACTCCGTGCAAACCATGTACTGCCAGCACGTGGACTCCACGGCCGGCAGCGTGAGCCAAATCAAGGAAGTGGCAGCCCAGCTACTGCGCTTTGCCAAATCCACCGGCATTCCGGTCATCCTTATCGGCCATATTACCAAAGAAGGTACCATCGCCGGACCCAAGATTTTGGAGCATATTGTCGATGTGGTTTTGCAGTTCGAGGGCGAGAACCGCGGCGCATACAGGGTGCTGCGGAGCATCAAGAACCGTTTTGGCTCCACCTCGGAGCTGGCCGTCTTTGAGATGACGGGCACCGGCCTGCGGGAAGTGGCCAATCCTTCGGAAATGCTCATCCCCATGCACGAGGAAGGGCTCAGCGGCACGGCCATCAGCGCCATGCTGGACGGCAACCGGCCGTTCCTGTTCGAGGTTCAGGCCCTTGTTTCCAGTGCCGTGTATGGCACCGCGCAGCGCAGCGCAACGGGCTTTGACGTGCGGCGCCTGAACATGCTCCTGGCCGTGCTGGAGCGCCGTGCCGGCTTCAAGCTGGGCCAGAAGGACGTGTTCCTGAACATGGCCGGCGGCCTGCGCATCACAGACCCGGCCTGCGACCTCGCCGTCATCTGCGCCGTCCTATCCTCCACCTTCGACTATCCCATCCCTGCCGATGTCTGCTTTGCCGGCGAGGTAGGCCTGAGCGGAGAAATCCGCCCCGTTTCCCAAGCCGCGCGCCGCGCCGTGGAAGCCGCCCGTGTGGGCTTCAAACGCATCTTCGTAAGCTCCTACACCCACTTCGACCAAAAACCCCAAGGCATCGAGGTGGTAAAGGTGGCCGACATCCCCGCCCTGGTCCGCGCTTTGTTTAAATAGCCGAATTTGTATTATTGCGCTGTAATTACTATTTTTACGGTTCTAAACATCATAACCAACAACCGCGATGAAAAGATTCGTATTCATTCTGGCCACCCTCAGTCTGCTGACCTCCTGTTT
>LXOW01366219.1_pt1 | contig 15384 bp, 13 predicted proteins | sample 1368591 | NCBI WGS metagenome assembly LXOW01 (sample SAMN04884650, study PRJNA319009) | bovine gut metagenome | isolation source: Cow rumen | host: Bos taurus | place: Italy: Legnaro (PD) | collected 2014-07-09 | reverse complement strand
TCTGGATCTCTCGCATTGAGGAGGCACCGCTGTTAGCAAACACCAGTTTTACAGCCAGGTCACCCTGCTGAAACATTGCACCTTGTCCACCGCAATGCATATTTCTCTGATCCAGAGGATACTTCTTTCCATATATCTGATCACTTCACCGACAGAATACGTCCTGTCTTGACAATCATTCCGGACAAACATAAAATGACATACAGAAGCGCGAGGGAGTGCCTAATCCCCCGTGCTTTTTTAATGCTGAACTGGATGGGGAACCGTTATGAGAAAAGATCCGGATAAAAAGGTTATTCTGGAAGACGGGCAGGAGTATTTGGGCTGGAGCTTTGGCGCCGATAAGGAAGCAATTCTGGAAATTGTCTTCAACACATCCATGGTTGGATACCAGGAAATCCTGTCCGATCCGTCGTACACGGATCAGGCTGTCGTCATGACCTATCCGCTGATCGGTAACTACGGCATGGCGGAAGATGATTATGAAACTGACACACCGAGCATCGGCGCGCTTATTGTGCATGAATACAATGATGAACCATCCAACTTCCGTTCGGCATCCTCACTGGGCCAGGTAATGGCAAAATACGGAATTGTTGGTGTGTCCGGAGTGGACACACGAAAACTGAACCGTTCTATTCGCGACTTCGGAAGCCGCAGAGCCATAATTACATCAGCGGATACAACATTGGAGGACGGATTAGCCAGGCTCAGCACCTGCATGATGCCTAAAGACGCAGTCAGTCGTGTGAGCTGCCGAGCGAAGCGATTATTTCCCGCAACAGAGGAGCGTTTTCATGTCGTTGCGATTGACTGTGGCATGAAGCGGAACATTGCCCGAGCCATGAATGCAATGGGGTGCAAGGTAACCGTTGTGCCATGGAATACTCCCGCAAGCGGGATTCGTGCCCTGAATCCGGACGGGGTGTTTATCTCCAACGGTCCGGGAGATCCTATGGATGTTCCGGACACAATCCAGACAATCCGTTCCCTGATCGGCTTCAAGCCGATGTTTGGTATTTGCCTGGGGCATCAGATCATTTCTCTTGCATACGGTGCGCGTACCTACAAGCTGAAATTCGGCCACCGGGGCGGCAACCACCCGGTTAAGAACCTGGAAACAGGGAAAATCGAGATCACATCCCAGAACCATTCCTATGCGGTGGACCCGGAAAGCCTAAAAGCCACACCGCTCAAAGTGACGCATATCAACCTGCTGGACAATACGATTGAGGGAGCTGAATGTGAAAAAGACCGTGTGTTCAGCGTGCAGTACCACCCGGAAAGCGCGCCGGGGCCGCAGGACAGCCGATATCTGTTTGAACGGTTTATCCGGATGATGGAGGAGGGCGCCGATCATGCCGAAAAGAACTGATATCCGGAAAGTGCTGGTCATCGGTTCCGGACCGATTGTGATCGGCCAGGCAGCGGAATTCGACTATGCAGGGACACAGGCCTGCCTTGCCCTTAAAGAGGAAGGCTATGAGGTGATCTTGTGCAATTCGAACCCCGCTACCATCATGACCGATACATCCATTGCGGATAAAGTTTATATGGAGCCTCTGACGCTGGAATACATTGCAAAGATTATTCGATATGAGCGTCCTGATGCGCTGCTTCCGGGGATTGGAGGCCAGACTGGGCTGAATCTCGCGATGCAGCTTGAGAAGAAAGGCGTTCTGAAGGAATGCTGCGTTGAACTGCTTGCCACGGACAGTAGTTCCATCGAGCGTGCCGAGGATCGGGAACTGTTCAAGGAACTCTGCGAATCCCTGGGCGAACCTGTGCTTCCCTCCGTCACAGTGCATACAATGGAAGAAGGCCTGCACGCAGCAGGAGAAATCGGCTATCCTGTGGTTCTCCGACCGGCTTTCACACTGGGCGGCACCGGCGGCGGTTTTGCAGATACGCCAGCTGAATGCATCGGGCTTCTGAAGAATGCACTGGAGCTTTCGCCTGTAGGGGAAGTGCTGATTGAGAAGAGCGTCAAAGGCTATAAAGAGATTGAATATGAAGTGATCCGGGACCGGAATGATACTGCCATCACAGTCTGTAATATGGAAAACATTGATCCCGTCGGTATCCATACAGGTGACTCCATTGTCGTATGTCCCTCCCAGACGCTGACAAACAAGGAATACCATATGCTGCGGGACAGCGCGCTGAAAATCATCCGTGCGCTGAAAATCGAAGGCGGCTGCAATGTACAGTTCGCTTTGGATCCGCACTCTTTTCAATACTATCTGATCGAAGTCAACCCCCGCGTCTCCCGCTCCTCCGCACTGGCATCCAAAGCCAGTGGTTATCCGATCGCCCGGGTGTCCGCAAAGATCGGCGTCGGCATGACGCTTGACGAGATTCGTATCGCAAATACACCGGCATCCTTTGAACCCACGCTGGATTATGTGGTGAGTAAGCTTCCGCGTTTCCCCTTTGATAAGTTTGCCGACGCAAACAACACGCTGTCAACCCAAATGAAAGCGACCGGCGAGGTCATGAGCATCGGCCGGAATTTTGAGGAGAGCCTGCTGAAAGGAATCCGATCCCTGGAGATCGGAGCATACCATCTGCACCTGAAGAAGTTCGACGGCCGGAGTGAAGAGGATCTCCTGGCATATATTGGCAACGGAACAGACGATCGGATCTTCGCCATTGCGGAACTGTTCCGCCTGGGCTGCGTTATGGAGAAAATCGCAGGCGCTACGGCGATTGATCGTTTCTTCCTGCAGAAAATCCGCCGGATTACAGAACTGGAACAGGAATTGGCAGCCTGCCCGGGAGATCCGGCCGTGCTACGAGAAGCTAAACAATCCGGTTTCTCAGATAGAGAGATCGGTGAGCTCTGGCATATGAGTGAACAGGAAGTCTTTGACATGCGGGAAGCCTGCAGCATTCTTCCTGTCTATAAGATGATCGACACCTGCGCGTCTGAGTTTGACAGCTACATTCCATACTTCTATTCTACGTACGAAGTAGAGAACGAATCCATAGTTTCGGATCGGAAAAAAATAGTTGTGCTGGGTTCCGGGCCTATCCGGATCGGCCAGGGCGTGGAGTTTGACTATTCCACGGTGCATGCGGTCCGCACGATCCGGCAGGCAGGCTATGAAGCAATCATTATCAACAACAACCCTGAAACGGTCTCCACTGACTATACCTGTTCTGACAAGCTGTATTTTGAACCGCTCTGTACAGAGGACGTCATGAACATTCTCCACTTGGAAAAGCCGGAAGGGGTGATCGTTACTTTCGGTGGACAGACGGCTGTCAACCTGGCCAGGCCGCTGCATGAACGCGGCGTCCGGATCATTGGCACAGGCTGCGAAGCAATTGACCGCGCGGAGGACCGGGGTCTTTTTGAAAAACTGCTGTCATCTCTGCATATTCCTCAACCGAAGGGCCAGGCAGTAACCTGTGTTGATGAAGGCATACGGGTGGCACGGGAAATCGGTTATCCCGTCCTGGTGCGTCCGAGCTTTGTGCTCGGGGGACGTGCCATGACCATTGTGGCAAAAGAAGAAGCTATGGCGGAATATCTTCGCACCGCAGTAGAAGTAGATGCAGACAAGCCCGTGCTGGTAGACCACTATATCCGCGGTAAAGAGGTGGAAGTGGACGCTGTATGTGACGGGCGCAATGTGTTTGTTCCCGGAATCATGGAGCTGGTAGAGCGCACCGGCGTTCACTCAGGGGATTCGATCAGCGTCTATCCGTCTTACAGCCTCTCCGACAGCGTGAAGCAGACAATACTGGACTATGCGGAAAAACTGGGGAGGGGCATCGGGATTATCGGCCTGTACAATATCCAGTTCATTGTTGATCCGAAGGACAAGGTATATATCATCGAAGTGAATCCGCGTTCATCCAGGACGGTTCCGTTCCTGTCAAAAGCAACCGGATACAGCCTGGCGGATATGGGCACGCTGGCCATGCTGGGCGTTTCCCTGAGGGAACAGGGAATCTTCCGGCGCTATCCGGAGGAAAAAAAGCGTTACTATGTCAAAGTTCCCGCATTCTCGTTTTCCAAGCTGCGGGGAATGGACGCGTATCTTTCTCCTGAAATGAAATCAACTGGTGAGGCAATCGGCTATGATGCCAAACTGCACCGGGCCATTTATAAAGCCATGACCGCCGCAGGGATGAAACTGAAAAACTACGGCACAGTACTGGTAAGCGTCGCCGATGAAGATAAAGAAGAAACTGTCTCCCTGATCCGCAGGTTCTATAAGATGGGCTTTAATATCGAAGCAACGCCGCAGACGGGCAGACTGCTGATTGAAAACGGCATCCGCACCCGGATCCTTCCCAAGCCCAGCGAGGGAAGCACAGCTTTGACCGACGCGATCCGCGCCGGCTACATCAGCTATGTCATCAATACCCGGGCAATCCAGTCCGGTACCCATCAGGGAGACGGCGCCGCTGTCCGCAGATGTGCCGCCCAGAACAACACAACCATGCTGACAAGCCTGGATACGGTGAGGATGCTTCTTGATGTGCTGGAAGAAATGACCATGAAAATTTCCGTCATAAACTCTTGACGATATAAGGAGAATAATTCACTATGAATGTTGCCCAGAAGCTTGTTGAATGTCTTGCTGCAGAAGGAGTGGAGTATATTTTCGGCATTCCGGGGGAGGAAAACCTGGAAGTGATCGAAGCGATTGCTGAATCTCCTATTCGCTTTATTACAACACGCCATGAACAAGGCGCTGCCTTTATGGCTGATGTATACGGACGCCTGACCGGTAAAGCAGGCGTATGCCTTGCTACACTTGGCCCCGGAGCAACCAACCTGATTACTGGAGTCGCTGATGCCAACTCAGACGGTGCGCCGCTTGTTGCAATCACCGGACAGGTATCCTCTGAAAGGATGCATATTACAGGTCATCAGTATCTGGATCTTGCCAAGCTCTTTGAACCGATTACAAAGCGAACCAAACTCGTTATGCGCCCAGACAGTATCACAGAAATTGTCCGGCTTGCCTTTAAGTACGCTGAAGGAGAAGGCCTGATGGGGGCAACTCACATTGATCTGCCCGTGGATGTAGCTCGCATGGAGGTTCCGGATGGATTAAACCCCATGAGCCCACAGCACAGCCGTCCGGAATATGCTGATTTAGAGACCATAGCTCAAGCCGCCAAGTTGCTTGCACGGGCTAAATTCCCAGTGATGCTCGTAGGCGCTGATGCATCCAGAACAAGGCCGGATATTACCAATGAAATCATGGACCTTGCGCATACTGCCCATCTTCCTGTAGTCAACACCATGATGGCTAAAGGGATTATTCGCAGTGATGATCCATATGCCATGGGAACAATCGGTATTCCGCAGAAAGACTATCAAGATCTTCTGCTGGCTCAGGCTGATCTTTTGCTATGTGTCGGCTATGACATTGTGGAACTCGCTCCTTCCAGACTTGATCCTCTGCTTGATAAAACAATTATTCACGTCAGCACTGCTGCGGCGCATGTGAACCGCAGTTATCCCCCGGCGTTGGAAGTTGTTGGCGATATGGCTGAAACATTACGCCATCTATCTCAACTGACTGCCCGCATTCAGGAACCAGATCACGCCTTTGCGCTTCGGGATGAAATGCTGTTGGAGCACTCTGCCTATGAGACAGACGGCGCTTATCCCATGAAGCCGCAGCGCATTCTGAGCGATATCAGGAAAACGATGGGTAAAGGCGATGTTTTGCTCAGTGATGTGGGAGCGCATAAAATGTGGATTGCCCGTCATTATTTCTGTGATGAACCTAACACCTGCATTATATCGAACGGATTTGCCTCCATGGGGATCGCCCTCCCCGGAGCATTGGCCGCCAAGCTTTTGCGAAACGAAAACAGGGTTCTTGCAGTAACCGGTGACGGCGGATTCATGATGAATTGCCAGGAATTGGAAACTGCGCGACGCGAGCATCTGCCTTTTGTCACCCTGATCTTTAATGACAGTGCTTATGGTCTTATACAATGGAAACAGAACGATCGTTTCGGACACGCAAATATGACAGCATTTACTAATCCTAATTTTGTCAAAATGGCACAGAGCATGGGCTGCAAGGGATACCGCGTTCAGAGTGCGGATGATCTCCGTACGATTCTTGACGATGCTTTCCGGCAGGATGTACCCGCGGTTATTGACTGTCCGGTGGATTATGGCGAAAATGTCTTACTGACTCAACGCCTGAAAGCAATAATTGACGGTCACAGCGCCTGATGTCGAACCATTTTTATATTTCATCCTCTTCAGGAATCAGTTTATACACGGCTGTGTTTTGATATGCCAGCGTTTCATTATGCGCAAAGGCAACAATCCCGGGAATCGGAGCCCTGATTTCCTGTAATACTTCCGCCGTGTAAGGATCGCTTATAATGGCAAGGAGCTGTCCCTTTTCCACCTTTTCACCCGCTCCGGAGCACTGTTCAAAGAATCCGGCATGCAGGGCTCTTACATCAACAAAGTTCTGGCTTTCCACAACCCTCGAAATATACCCCTCATATCCTCTGTATTCGATGATTCCCTGCTTCGCGAGGAAGTTGAGGACAGCATCAACAGCCTGCTTGGCGCTGTTTTTATCAATACCGCTTGTGCTCGTTGTATAGATTGAAAACGCGTCGGTTTCCCATAATTGCCAGTTATAATTCAAAGTAGTTGTGTCAAATGGCCTCGGGTTATGAAGAACCACATAGGGCATCCCAAACTGCCTGGCAAGCTCTATATCTTCCGCGCCTGTCTTCATCATACGTACCTGCGGCACAAAATTGCCGGGCATATAGAAAGACGCGAACTGAATACCGAACCGATAATCCTTGATCTTCTTAAAAATGCCATCCGCAATGCGCTGCGTTGTTTCTCCCAGTTCATACCCGGGAAACATTCGGTTGATATCCGTGTTGTCAATCGTCCAGAATCTTTTTTGCGTATTTACGGAATAAGGATTGCCGCAAGGAATCACAAGAATTTCTTTCCCTTCAGTTATTCTTCCTTTGCTTTCCAGAATGCTGAGTTTTCTGATCAACTGAGAACAGACATAGATCTGCTGAAATTCATTACCCCGCAGGCTACCAATGATACAGACAGAAGGCTCCCCCTGGCCTAACCGGAATCCGGTTACCCTGAAATCATCCCGATACAAAGCTTTGATTTCATATATAACTTCCCTGATCACTTCTTTTCCTCCCCCAGTCGTATAATCGCCTCAGTGCGGAGAATTCTTCCCAGAAGTGATCCTTCGTCCACCACGGGGTATTCCCTGATCGTGAAAAGCCAGCCATTTCCGGGCGCTTTTACTTCGCTGAGCAAATCGCCGGTTAACGGGTTGACGATAATGCCGATTGTTTCACCCTTTTCCACCATGGAACCATGAGCCTTTAGCTTCATAAAAATCCCTGACACACCGGCATTCAGGTAGTATACATCCTGTCCACTTATGTCGTGGCAGAGTATCGGCTGATGTGTTGGGAGGACCATTTTTTTCCATATCCCAAGTTCTGACATCAGAGAAAAGATGCCATCCACAAGCTGATCGCCATATTCTTTTGTGATTCGCATTCCAACTCCCATTTCAACAACCAGCGTATGAATCCCACGGCTGTTTAAGCTGTATGCGAATGTAGCCTCCAGCACAGTATTTGCACCATGTACCCAAATGAAATCTACATTTGATTTTTCGGCGATTGGTACAAGTGCTTGCTTATGCAGTTCATTAATTCGGATCTGCGGAACCTCTGTCAGGAAAATATTACTTGCGTGTATATCAAGCACAAGCGCCGCGCCTTCCATTTCATTTATAATCTCAGCAGCGATGTACTCATTCATATCCCCGTTATGGTTGCCGGGGAAAAGCCTGTTCATGTCCAGGTCAAACGCCGGAATACCCCTTGTAATATTATCAATCCCGAAAGGATTCATGGCGGGATAAATATCAACGATTCCGGCAAGCTGATCCGCATGCTGCCTGATCCTTCTGGTTAATTCGTAGCAGACATATTGGCCTTCCAATTCGTCGCCGTGTATCCCGGTCACAATGGCAATTCTCTTTTTCTCCTTTTCATATTCGGCAGAATTTCCTGTTTCAGGCATCAGCCGATGTTTTTGAATCGTGAGATTTTCATCAACCGGAAGCTCTGTTTTGACAACAGATTCGATTGCATCAATCATCCTTATTTTCCTCCACAACAACATGGATCTCCTGCACCTGTCTGGGAGAGCCGTAATAGTACCCCAGATTCATGGAACAATCCTTTGCGTCTCTTCCATGAGAGATACAAATATAACGATCATCCACCGGGCAGTTATTCGTAGGATCAAGGCCAAGCCATTTTTCCCCGTCAAATATTTCGACCCATGCGTGCGAAGCACCTTCTCCTGACATCATTCCGACAACATACCGGCAGGGAACATGTTCCTTCCGTAGCAGTGCAAGGAATATATGCGCATAATCCTGGCATACGCCCATGCCGAGCTCCGCTGCGTTTTCCGCTGTTGTTGTCACCTGTGTGACGCCCTGAACATATCTGATGCTGTGATAAACAACATCCATCCAAAGCATCGCATTTTCAGGTGTTAATAAAGCACTGCGGCGAATGTCCGGCAGTTTTTCGTGGATCTTTCCAAGTCCCGGCCCCATCTTTGTCAGTGCCGTATGATAGCGAAACATACCGATTGTATGTACCCCATGAACAGGCAGCGATATATCTCCGTATACGCAGGCTGTTCCGCTGACATTTACAGAAAAAGCAGTATGCTGTTTTTCAACTACGCCGTACATATACCGGTTGCCAAATGAGTCGGTTTCTGTTCCGCCAGTATAGAATGGGTCAATCTGTATCTGTTCTTTAATAATTTTCTGTCGTTCATTGTTCGCCGGGAAGCAGCGCAGTGTAAAATGATGACGGCTTACCGGTTCGGAAAAGGAAAGTTGCATATGATACTGATAGTCCATACGGAGCATCTTTAAACCAACCCCTGTCAAAAGGTATCCCCCGGTTTAACCATCTCATCGTCAAAAAGTGATTCGATTTCCTCGACGACCGTTTCATTCGGAATTTCCGGAAGTTCCATCATATAATTGAGGTGAGCAAGTTTCATTGTGTTATATTTCAATCCTGAACGGTTAATCCTTGTGTTGAGACGCTTCATTTCCCGCCTAAGTTCAGCGGGATTCATCTTCATTCTTGCATAAAGATCAATGCGTTCAACACGTTTCCCAAGCTTTATAATACTTCTCACGCATTCACTATCAATATCGTCGTCTGTCATTCCCCAGAACGCGACAATATTGTCAACGACTTTCTGAAGCTGGATTAAAGGCGCTTCCGAAACCTTTGCCTTACTCATCGCATAGACTGCAAGCTGGATATATGACAACGTTTCGCTGCCAATCTCATCTCTCAATACCACTGCATTGTCATAAGCCTTGATCAGATTGGAATATATAGAGTTCGTATCATTCTCATCAAAACAGTATCTTCTGACAAAATCTTCTTTTGATGTGTATATATTCGGAATGTCCTGTGCTTTGCAGTATTCGTTGTAATCCTCATCCTTCAATTCGATCATGGAATCAAAGCGCTTCGCGAACTCCCTGATTGTTGTATATACCCTTTCACTGTATCTTCCCAACCAATACAATTGATCACTATGTTCCGCAGACAGAATAGCCATTTTTCACACCTCCATAACCCAGGTATCCTTAAATCCGCCGCCCTGTGACGAATTGACGATGAATGAATCCGGATTCCTTGAAAATCTTGTGAGGCCGCTCTTCCATACCATGGGCTCATCCGCCATAAGCACAAATGCGCGGAGATCAGCTTTCCGCGGGACAGTCTGTCCATCCTCAAAGATGTCAATGTCAAGGAAATCAATGACTTCCTGCGCAATAAACCTTCGCGGATTATCTTTTAGCATCGTAATAAAACGATCCTTTTCCTCTCTTGTCATGCCGCTACCGAATACGACCCCGTAACCTCCGGCTTCTGCAACATCCTTGAGCACCAGACTGTCAAAATGCTCCAGCACATATTTCATATCCTTCGGATAGAACGGAAGATAGGTCGGCGCATTCTGCAGGATCGGCTCTTCGCTGAGGTAATATTTCACCATCTCAGGGACGAAATAGTATATCCCCTTATCATCTGCCACGCCGTTTCCCGGGGCATTAATCAGGGCCACATTCCCTTTTCTGTATATGTTATAGATATGAGGAATTCCGATAACGGATTCAGGATTGAAATTCATCGGATCAAGGTATTCATCGGAAATGCGCCTATAAACAGCTCCGACCCGTTCCTTACGGCCTGAATAATCCACAAAGAACAGATTGTCATTTTCCACAATCAGTTCATTGCCGGAGACGAGATGGACACCTGTCTGCTCCGCAAGATACGAATGTTCAAAATAGGCAGCATTATACCTTCCGGGAGTCAAAATGACAGCATGGCCGCCAACATTCACATAATCCATTGTCTTTCGCAGCAGTTTTGCGTAATTCCTGTTATCGCATATGGAGTTCTGCTTAAAGAGGGCTGGCGAACTTCTTCGGCAGAGTTCTCTGGCGATCATGGGATATGACGCGCCGGAGGGAATTCTCAGATTATCCTCAAGAACATACCATTCACCGTTTTTGGCCTGAACCAGATCAATCCCGGAAATATGGGTATAAACATCCTTTGGCGGCCGGATGCCCTCACACTGGGTCATATATCCGCTTCCCATATAAACAAACTCCTCCGGAATTACATGGTCGCGGATGATCTTTTTGTCGCCGTATATATCCTTGATAAACTCGTTCAGAGCCATGACGCGCTGTTTGAGCCCCTTTTCCAGATACTCAAACTCTTCGTGCCCTATCTTTCTAGGAATAATGTCAAACGGGAAAAGCTGCTCCTTGAAAGTGCCGTTTTTATAGATGCCGAACCTCACGCCATATCTTGCCAGCAATTCATTTACAATGTCTGAATGCAGATAGAGTTCTTCTGTATTCATGCGCTGCCCTCCCGTCCAGTTCCTTTGCTATGGTGTTTAAAACAACAAAAGCGCTCTGTATATACTCACGCATAGCAGAACGCCTTTGTTCACCGTTAGTATGAAGCAAAGGAGCTGTATCTGACAGCCCCTTTGCTGCGTATAATATATATATTTCTCCCGCAAATGTCAATATTGCGCCTTGAGTATTGTTGACTTTGGTGACAATGCTGAATATAATAACGCACATGCAGGCAATGGTGTCGTTGATACCATTGTCTGTTTTCTGTTTTTAAGGCAGGTGATTGTTGTGAAACCGGTGATCGGTGTAATGCCGTTATGGGATGACGAAAAAGACAGTATCTGGATGCTTCCCGGGTACATGGACGGTATCAGCCAGGCGGGTGGTATTCCGGTTGTTTTCCCTTTCTCGGCAGATGAACAGGAACTGGACCAGCTCATGAATCTGTGCAGCGGATTCCTTTTTACCGGCGGTCATGATGTGTCTCCGGAAGTTTATGGAGAGAAGTCTCTGCCCGGATTGATTGAAAGCTGCCCGAAAAGGGACAAAATGGAAACGATGATCCTGAGGAAAGCGATGACGGCGGACAAGCCAGTCCTCGGAATATGCCGGGGCATTCAGTTTATAAACGCCGCCTTGGGCGGAACACTTTATCAGGACCTTCCGACGCAGCACCCTTCAGAGGTTAATCATCATCAGTCTCCTCCGTATGATGTGCCAGTTCACGATGTGAGCATCATGGAATCTTCGCCTTTGTATGCGTGCCTGGGAACTGACCATCTGTCTGTCAACAGTTACCATCATCAGGCTGTAAACAAGATTGCCCATGGCCTGGTCCCCATGGCTGTTTCATCGGACGCACTTGTGGAAGCATTGTATAAACCGGACCAGCGTTTTCTTTGGGCTGTGCAATGGCATCCGGAGTTTTCCTGGCAGACGGATAATAACAGCAGGAAAATCTTCGGGGCTTTTGTCAGTGCTGCGAGACAGACCCCTTCTGTTTTTTGAGTGTTTTATCTCTTGACAGAAAGATAACTGCAGAATACAATTCGTTCATCTCAACAAGGCGCGAGGGTGTGCAAAGCACCCGGCGCCTTTTGTTGTTCCGGAAAAGAATCCGGAAACAAATTCGAGGGAGGAATGATTATGAAGAAACTGATTGCTGTTCTGCTGAGCGTATTACTGCTCATGGGTGTGACTGCTGCGTTTGCGGAAGATTATACCTTTGGAACGGATACTGCGTTCAGGCCCTTTGAGTATATCGACGAGACCGGTACGCTAGTTGGAATTGACGTGGAATTGCTGGCCGCTATCGCTGAGGATCAGGGCTTTACCTATACCATTGAGCCTTTGGGTTGGGACGCTTCTATTGCTGCCTGCCAGGCCGGGCAAAAGGATGCGATGATCGCCGGTGCTTCCATTACCGAAGAGCGGAAGGAAAAGGGCTGGATTTTCTCGGACGGATATTATACCGCCACGCAGTCTATGGCTGTTGCCCAGGGTTCTGAGATCACCAGTTTTGAAGGCCTGAGCGGAAAAAGCGTTGCCGTAAAAATCGGTACCAAGAGCAAGGATTACGCAGACAGTCTCGCGGAAACCTACAACTTCACGGTAGTTACATTCGAGACTTCTCCCGATATCTATCAGTCTGTCATCAGCGGACAGTGCGTTGCGTGCTTTGATGATACTCCCATCCTGGCGGACTATATCAAGTCCAACGGCGTTCCGCTGCAGCTGGTTCCCGGAACGGAAAATGAAGGCGCGGATTACGGAATGGCAATCTTTGATTCCGCAAAGCAAGAGATCGTTGACAAATTCAATGCCGGACTGGCAAACATCAAAGCAAACGGAAAGTACGATGAGATATTGGCGAAGTACCTGGGTGATTGAACGATCTGAAGGCGATCACTATCAGGCAGGGAGGCGCTTATTTCTAGGCCTCCCTGCTTTTCAGTATGCTGTCAGCACTGTGTGTCTGAAAGGAGCCGGGTTCCCTTGATAGATATTTTTAATAAATATGGGACAATTCTTATGACCGCCATGGGGCAAACGCTGCTTCTCGCGCTCTACGGACTGTTTTTCGCCTGCATCATCGGCCTGATCGTCGGCATCATGAGCGTGCTGAAGAATAAGTTCTGCCGGGGGTTCGCGTTGGTTTTCGTGAACCTGATCCGCGGAGTTCCGATGATTGTTCTGGCCTATTTTATTTTCTTCGGAATTCCATTCCTCTGCAACAGCATTATGAAAATCGGCGGCGTGACGCTGACCGCCTTGCAGGCAGGTACCATCTGCCTGGCATTGAACTGTGGCGCGTATATGGCAGAAATTATCCGCGCTGGCATTCAGTCCGTGGATATTGGCCAGATGGAAGCCGCCCGTTCTCTGGGACTGCCTTACTGGCGTGCCATGCAGCGGGTTATTCTCCCCCAGGCCATTCGCACCATGATCCCGAGTATCATCAACCAATTTATTATTACCCTAAAGGATACTTCCATCCTTTCCGTCATCGGTTTTCCCGAGCTGGTCAACACTGCAAAAAATGTGGTGGCCGCCACATTCCTTTCCTTTCAGACTTGGGGAATCGTCGCTGTGATGTACCTGATTGTGATCCTGCTTCTGCAGTGGGCTGCCAAGGTACTGGAAAGGAGGCTGAAGTATGAATCCAGATAATGTAAAGATCAAAGTGGAAAACCTGAAAAAGGATTTTGGCCATCTGAAAGTACTTCAGGGCGTTTCCACAGGAATCTACGAGGGTGAAGTTGTTGTCGTTATCGGCCCTTCCGGCAGTGGGAAATCCACCTTCCTTCGCTGCCTGAACCAGCTTGAGGAAGTTACTGAAGGCCGGATTATCATAGACGGACAGGATATCACGGATCCGAAGACGGATATCAACAAGCTTCGGGAACGGGTGGGCATGGTTTTTCAGCATTTCAACCTGTTCAACAACATGAATGTTCTGCGCAATCTGATGCTTGCTCCGGTCGATCTGAAACAGTGCGGGAAGGAAGAAGCAAAAGCACGCGCCTTGACGATGCTTGAACGTGTCGGTTTGCAGGACAAAATCAATGCTTTTCCGCATCAACTCTCTGGTGGGCAGAAACAGCGGGTCGCCATTGCTCGGTCTTTGTGTATGAAGCCGGATATTATGCTGTTTGACGAACCGACGTCTGCCCTGGACCCGGAAATGGTCGGTGAAGTGTTGGATGTTATGAAAGAACTGGCGCGGGAAGGGATGACCATGGTCGTTGTTACCCATGAAATGGGCTTTGCTCGGGAAGTCGCCAACCGGGTGCTGTTTATGTCAGACGGCAGCATTCTGGAAGAAGGAACCCCCGAGGAGGTTTTTGGCAATCCTCAGAATCCCCGTACCCGTGATTTTTTGAACAAAGTACTGTAAGCAATAAATAAATCATCCCACTTTGCCTTTTGCAACGGTCCTCTTTTGGTTATCATGCTGAATCCGCGGATCATCGCTCAGACAGGCGCGTATGAATCAGAAGAAGAGTGCCCATCGCTTGAGGGGAAGCGAAAAAGAAAACGGTATGCTTCCATAGTTGTCTCCTGGCAGGATACTGAAATGAAGCAGCGGACAGGGACGCTGTACGGTTTTCCGGCTCAACTTGTTCAGCATGCGATAGACCATTGCAATGGCATTCTGGTTTAAGAACAGTTTGATGGATCAACGACCGATCAATACAGGAGTAATGACGAATGTTACAAAAAATCAGAAGAATTCTGTTGTTCAAAGATTTTTCCCGTTCAGACCTGAAGGCGGTTCAGCCGCAGATCATGGAAGATAACCGGAAATTCTGCATTATCTGGGCTGCTGTCAATAATCTGTTCTGGATCTACTGCCTGATCATGACGGTCATTAATCCCAAATACCATATGTGCCGCGCAATTTACATCTCGGCCTTTGCCGTCTGTACTGTCTGCCTTTGTTTATCAATTTATGCTGCTCCAAAGTATCCCGGCTTCATCCGGGCTATCGCGATCACCATGGATGAAACACTGCTTCTGGCGGGCATATTCATTGCCCGGCATCTGGCGCCACAGACGATTGTGGTATTCGCTTCAGTACTGATCGTTCCGGTAGTTTTTATCACGGACACCTTCTCAACCGTGCTGATGCTGCTTGTCAATATCATTGTGTTCACTCAGGTCGGGTCGCGGACAATGGCGCCTGAAATATACAGATGGGTGCTGTCCAATCTCTGTATTTTCTCTGTTGTCGGGGTTTTGATCGGTCATTTTGTCAATAAGACAAGGTTTGAACGTTATGTTTTTGCTGAATCCATGGCGGAACTCGCTGATATACAGGCCAGGTATGCTTACCGTGATCAGCTGACCGATCTTCAGAACAGGCGCGCCTATGAAGAAATGATTGCACAGC
>LXOW01409673.1_pt1 | contig 15387 bp, 9 predicted proteins | sample 1368591 | NCBI WGS metagenome assembly LXOW01 (sample SAMN04884650, study PRJNA319009) | bovine gut metagenome | isolation source: Cow rumen | host: Bos taurus | place: Italy: Legnaro (PD) | collected 2014-07-09 | reverse complement strand
TATGGACTGATTTTGCATTTTCGCCAGCTACTCATTCGGCTGATGCAGAGTATGTTATGTTTCCCATTGAGCCGCAGGTGCTCGTTAGTCCAAGCCAGCTCAAGGAGTTTTGTCAGAAAAACAAAAAGCAGATGGGCAATAACTGTCTGTTGTACGTGGACATGAGCAGTTGTGAGGATAAGCATTTGAAAGACAAGGTGAACGAGATGTGCCGGTATCTGCACGTGTGGAACGGGGCATATCCGTTTAAGGGGCTGATATTGGGTGTAAAGGAGATTCCGCAGTGGTCGTTTGCCTTTGCCAAAAGCAACATTGAATATGTATTGTGTTATGTAAAATCCGCTTTGGTCAAGAAAAAGAGCAATAAGATTAAGTTGCAATGTACCAACGAGTTAAATTTTCATAACACGCAGAATGTTTGTGCGTACATTCCGGGTACGGAGGTGCCGGACAGCATCGTTGTGATTGGGGCGCACTACGACCATCTCGGGCAGATGGGGGACGAAATCATGTTCCCGGGTTGCCATGACAATGCGTCGGGCACGGCCACGATGTTGGACATGGCGCAATATTTCAAGGAGCATCCGTTGCGCTACACGGCCATTTTCGTTGCGTTCAGCGGCGAGGAGGCCGGCCTGATGGGCTCGTTTTTCTTCGTGCGCGACTCGTTGTTTGACTTCTCCAAGGTGAAGCTGATGTTGAATCTGGACTTGTTGTGTGGCGGTGACGACGGCTTCATGGTGGTGAACTCGCAGGCGGAGAACACGAAGGGCTTTTACGACAGTCTGTTGGCTTTGAACAAGCAGATGAGCAAGAAGAAGGGTGGGGTAAAGGAGATTAAATCGCGTCCCAATGCTGCCAACAGCGACCATTATCCGTTTGCGAAGAAGGGCATGCCGGCGGTGTTCATATACACGTTGGGCGGCAAAACCGGCGGCTACCACCAGCCCGACGACACCCCCGAAAACGCCAGCCTGACGCAATATCACAGCATTGTGTCCCTGCTGATCAAAGGGGTGGAGGAGATGTGCAAATGATGCAAGAATGATTTTGCACTATTTGTAAACATTAAAGTATAATCGTGTTAGATTGAAAACCAAGGAATAACCTAATAAATGATTTCAAAAAAATTGGACGAGCAGATTGAACGGATCGGGCAGATGGAGCGCAGGTTGGAGCGAGCCAACGAAGTGTTGGAGCGTTTGGACGCAGTGTTGGACGAGTACGAGTCTGTTCAGGACGATTTGCAGGCCTTGGACCAGTATCTTGGCAGTCCGGAGTGGCGTGCCGATTGCCGTGCCGACGAGGCCGGGCGGTTGCCCTCTGACATGCCCCGCGGTGTCCTCAGCGAGGACGGCATCTGGAACGTGCTGGAGCGCCACCGCGAGATAAGGGAGCGCTGCTCTCTCCGGCCACGCACTCCTCCGCGTGCTGAAAGCACGCGATTCCATTAACCCCTTACAAGGCCATGGGCCGCAGTATGGGGTAGTGATGCAGAAGCAGGAAATATGCGTGCTGAAAGCACGCCATTCCATTAACCCCGCACAGCTTGCTGTGTGGGGCGTACAACACACAGGACACCCTCCGCGTGCCGGAGGCACGCCACTACAACCACAGAACAAACACAAACCATATCACAAAACAAAAAACCATGAGTTATACTACAACCTTCTATCACATCGTCTTTCGCACTTACCGTAGCGAAATGTCAATCCCCGAAGAGTACGAGCGGGAGCTGTATGCCTACATCTTCGGCATCGCAAGGAAACTCAACTGTCAGACTTACCGTATAGGCGGCATGCCGGACCATGTACACATGTTTGTGTCATTGCCTGCCACATTGCCTTTGGCATCCTTTGTGCAGCAGGTGAAGACCGCCAGCAGCAAGTGGATGAAGGCGAATCCGCATTTTCCGGCATTTCACGGCTGGGGTCACGAGTATGCGGGCTTCAGCTACAGTATCCGTGACAAGAGCAAGATTGTCGGATACATTTTGCGGCAAAAGGAGCACCACAAGCGTGTCTCGTTTGCGGAGGAGTATCATGCTCTGGTTGAGGCGCACGGGATTGTAGTTGATGATCGTTATTTTCTGCGGGATGACTAGCGGCGTGCCTCCGGCACGCAGGTTGACAGGGCGTGCATTGCTCTACCCCACACAGCAGGGCTGTGCTTCACCCCACACAGACAAGCTGTGCGGGGTTAATGGGATGGCGTGTCTGCGACACGCGGGGAAAGTAATATTGCCGCAGACCTAAAGGCTTGCATGTGCCGCAGTCCGTCAGGACTGCAGGGCTTTGTGGCGTAAGGCGAAGTGTAGGGAATGTCGCACCCCGGAGGGGTGCGGGCTGATTTCCGTTGGCACGCGGGAAAATAAGGCTGTATGGACAACAGAAAATCCTGTACCTACTTCCTCACCTTGTCAAAATACGATTTTATCAAATTGTATTGATCGGCAATCTCTTTCCTTTTCTTTTGCAATTCTTCAAGTCTCAAAATCCGTCCCTTGGTTTCTTCAATAGCTTCAATGTCTTCTATCAGTGGTCCACCAAGACCAAAGAATGGATGGTGTACCGTTTCCAAATCTTCCGTTGCTTCCGCAATCTGATTATCCAATATCTTCAATTGCTGCTCGTATTGTCTCTTGGCTTCCATCATGGTGGGTGTTTGTGCTGCCACAAAAACATCCAAGAGGTTATAAACTGCTTCTATCTGTTGTTTGGTCTCCTTGGAAGAACGACGAGCGATAATTAATGCGACAACAATCGCAATCACTCCTACAATGGGGCTTATAACCGTTGCCCAGACTATAACAGAATTCATACTATCAACTTGTTAAATGCCACTATTCTTCTTATAATTCTCCACCTGCTCGAAGATGGCTTTGAAAACCTCGTCGCGTGTGGCGGGTAGGTAGCCGTGTTAAATATTTTTGGTTATTACTCTATACATGTTGTCCTTTTCCTTGTATGAGGATATAAACTCTACTCTTTCCAAGTATTGCAACAACTCTTTATTAAAGTCGTTAACCATCATTTTTGGTCTTGTCCCCTTCTGAACAGCAATTTCTTTATATACGCCGCCTAACGCATTCAAAAACATCTTTATCATTTCGTCATCTGCGTTTTCTTTTCCGGTAAGACTAATAAAGGTTCTTATCTTTTCCTCAACATCGTCTAAATGTATAATAAACCCTATTATTTTGTCGATACCAAGCTTAGTAAGGTGGCCCTCTTGGTAAAAACGACAAATCAGTTTGGCCATTTCAACGGGTACATCATTGTTGGAGATGACTTCTATGTTTTTAGAAATGAACGAAATCAATTCTTTGGTTTTGATGTTATCCGGTTCCGCTTTAATGAACCCTTCGATGTTCTCCCACTTTGGTTCGACTACATTTGTTTTCAAAGCCAATCTCTTTTTATCATTGTCTGGAATGTCGGAAAGATTAGTAATTCTGTTGCGTTGTTTGTCTAAATATGCCTCAACAGAGTTATCAATCTCAGAGTTGTTGATTATATACAAAAGGCTCTCCTCTGATTCCTCAATACTTTCTTCTGGGAAACAACCAATGTATTCCAGAAGATTGTTGTCCATATCTTTAACAAGAGCAGTATTACCAAGTCTTCTTGTGATGGTCATGCCTGCTGTTTTATATGATTGCAATAAATCCGGGTTCAAAAAGGAAACGATACTCAATAAATTTTGTTTGTTTCGTTCGAAGTGACATCCATCTATAATAAACTTCATGAATTCAGGATTGAATGACTGCGATATTAAATCCTTGAATTTAAGATTTCTATTCTGAATGTATGTTTCTACTTTCTTTAGCCCTATTTTATTCAATCTTTTATTTATTAAACCGAAACAATTAGAGATTTGATTGTCAAAATCTGTGTTGCTTTTGGAAATATCTTCAAGATCAGCATATCTCATAAAAGCTTCAAACAACAAACTTTGTTCCTCTTTGTTTGTTTCTTTTCTCTTGAAAATACAATCCTTGTAAAAAGTTTTCCATTTTTTAAATAGGCGAGCAAACACGACCTCACAGTCATCAAACTCAGAATATAAGGCAAGAACAAAATCTTTTTCTTTGTGTTTTTCAATGCACTTGATTATTCTATCCAATCTTGAAGACATTTCTTTGCTTTCTTCAGAATGATCAGCTATATATTTAATAAGAGAAATATTCAAAATGCCAACCTTATTATAAAGTTCAGACGAAAGCTCATCGATAACGGAGTCTAATTTGACAAGTTGGAAAGGATATTCCTTTTTCCGTCCTACTCGCAAGTCAGTTATGAACTCTTTGTCTTGAGGCGTTAGTGTAGCAGGATAGAAGTAAGATATATAGTCATAATAATACTCGTTGATATATCCTTTTTTTAATAGGAACTCTACAAGCCTGTTTTTATCTTTTATCTCAGAAATGTCTTTTTGAAATGCTTTTATGTCGAATGAATTCAATAATTGCGCAAGGTTTTTTTGTTGACAAATGGATATTTCTTCATCTATTTGTTTTATTTCGTTCAAAATTTCCCGAATCACTTCATTCTCAAAGTTCAACCTTTGGAGGTAACCATGTTGAGAATCTACCTGCTTTTCAACCTTTTCAAATTTCAAATTCAAAGTATCAGTTTGTCGTCCATTATAATAATTAGTATATTCATAATGGCTAAAGTTATCATTCATCAATTCTTGGAATTTTTTTTCATCATCGATTAGTTCCTGTGGAGAGACTCTCTTGTTTGCATCGACAAAATACAATATTTTATATCTTGTATCTAACAAATACCTATTTACATATAACGACCTCAATTCTTTGCCATTTGTCAATTGATATTTATTCTTCTCAGAAACATACTTGTCTTCAAGCTCTTTCTTTTTTTGACGCAATGTCTCTAATACTTCATCCTGATACTTCTTCTTGCTAGAGATTACCTTATAAACAGCCCCACCACGATTGGGTAATGCTGAAAAATCATCTGGGAAATAGTTTTTGTACACAATCATTCCGAGAAGATTTTTGGTCTCTAAGCTGTTACCAAGTTTTGTACTATATTGTATATACTCATCAACTATGTTGTACAACATTCTCATATCATCGATGTAGAGCCCCAACTCTTTACATGTGGATTCCGAAATATTTTTAACCTCATGCTGTTGAAGAGCATTCAACAACATGTCTTTTGCATTTGAATAGTTTATGACAGGAATCACTGTCGTGATATAATCGAAGAATTTTGTTCTATTCGTATCATTAAAAATATCATCCCGGACAGCATAAATAAAGACGATACGTCTTCCAACTGAGTTTGATGAGTTTAGCAATTGATTGAGTTCACGCAATTTAAGGAAAATGTGAGTTGTTTCAAATCTGTCTAAATCTTCTATAATAACCACATTGTATTTTGTGACCTCAAAAAAGTAAATGATCTCATCCAAATGTTTATTGAAAACTGATGTGTTTTCATCAATGCTGATTTCACCGTCTTTGAAATTCAATTTGTTTACTTTAGAATTGTATGTGGCGACAAAGATCTTACCTATAAAAAATATAGAAATGCCAACCAAGTAAGCTACACATATGAGATCGCACACTTTCTTACATACAGCGCTACAAGAGAGGATGGAGCACAATGATTCTACCATCAGGAACTTAGGCTCAAATAACACAATTGCAGCGACGACAGCAAGAACAATTAGTCCAGCAAAAATGAGAGCCTTGGGAAGTCTTATGTCTTGTATTCTTTTTAATCTTGATTGACGAAGCTTGCTGGCCTTTTCTTTATATATGATTTGCTGGAGAATACTATACTCAATAAGATGGTTAATTTCATCCTTTTTCTCTGAGAACTTCTTTTCGTTTTTACCCTTTCCTCGTTTTTGTTGTTCTTCATTATCTTCATCAATAAAGTCTTTATATAGTGTGTCGTCTTGTAGTGTCGCCAACGATATGCTCAGGTACTTTGCCTTAGGGTAATCACGCATCAATGTCCTTAACACTGAACTTTTTCCAGAACCATACGGTCCGGTTAAAGCTATATTTCTCACATTTTCATCGCCGAGTTTATTTGCGATGTCTTCGACGGGACCATATTTGGGGTTCGTTCCACCATCTTTATCTTTTCGTTCAATATAAACAGGAGCCAGATTATATTGGTTTGATTCATCTTTAAAATGGCGAAGTAAAGAATCTTTGCAATTAAAGTTCAACTTATGGAAAAAGGAAAGGACTTTCTCTTTGTTTAACATGGCTTATAATTTATGTGAGTTTAAAAATAATTACACAATTCCTTAACAAGAATCGTGCCATCTTTAATGAGTTTTCGTTTTCTGCCATAAATGCAGATTTGCAGAAAAATGAATTTATTTTGGCGCAACGATGTCTGATGCTTCAGAATTCAGCTGCTATGGTTTAAAAATCTAGTACTTGTATTTCAACCCTCATTCTCTCAACCGCCCCATCGTTTTCAACAAGCCTGGAATAAATTGTGAGAAATGCGGATATTGTGAGTTTCAGATGCTGCTATCTCAAGCATGGTTGGTTAATTTGTAGTGCAATAGTGAAAAAGATAATTGGTTATATATTAGCAGAAAATGGCAGACTTTTAATATATTCCTCCATGAACAGCCAATCTGGTTCATATTCTCCTTTAGCGTTTTGAATGGCTGGTAGTTTAAGTTTTGTGTTTTCGATAATTTTTTTATTAAAGGCTCGTCCATAGTTGTATCTGAAACGTTCCTTATCGAGCAATGAAGTAACGAACATAGCAACGTATTTGTTTAAATGAATAGAACGTAAAATCACTATGTGGTCACCGCAAATAAAATCATTTTCTTGATAATAAATAGTAGCAGTAGTATCCCCAATCGTTATTGCATTCCCATATTCAATGTCATCAAAGTTTTCGTTCAAAACATAATCTTTACGACCATTATTCTCGTCTGTTCTCGTGATATAGGGAATGGCGTTTTTATTCTCTTTTTTACAAATAGTTAAATCTATCGCATTATATGCAGTTGCCTTATACGGTTTAAAAAACCAATCTCCAATTCTAAACCATTTCCAAGTAGCTGATTTAATTTGTAATCTATTTAGAGATTGAGGTTGGGAGTTGTATTTTAAATCCCATACCGATTTTGCTTTTGGGGGTAGTTTTGGCATTAAAATATTTTTCACATAGTCCTCTATCCATGGCCAATCAGGATTATTAGATGAGTTAGTGGGTAATTTGATTTTTGATGACAACATTAATTCTTTGTCCCATTTTCTACCATAGTTAAACCTGTATTTCTCTTTATTAATGATTGTAGTTAAAAACAATGCAATGTATTTATTCAAAAGGAATTTAGGATACAAAACATTTACATCATCAGTAGCCCAGAATGGTCTTGTCTGATAAAATGCCTCTGCGATAGAACCATTATAAGAAACCGTTATGGTATTTGCAGAATGTAGATGCTCATTGTTGGAAATATATGTGCTAATACCATTGTTAGATTCGATAGCCCCAATATATGGAATATCACCGTCATCCATATCCGCTTTAATAAGGCGTTTTCCTTTCTTAATTGTAAATAATTCACTGTAACTAAACCATTTCCAAGTATTAGTATCCATACAAATCAGATTTTTTCGTTTTGAACTAAAAATGCAGCATAATCAGTCATTTTGCATATAAAATCTTCATCGCAAAGTGTTGAATAATCTGTTTCCATATATGCTTCGGCACACCATTCATTGAGATGGGAAACTTTTTGTGTGACACTTAATCCAGGTTTTGTAATCCGGTGCTCGTATAGGTCAAGCCATTGTGCTTCTATATCCTCCCAACGATCTTTGACATCAACACGCCCTACACCTTTTCGCTTTTCAAAGCCATCGTCCTTAAAATAGCCAAAAAATGTCTCACGATCACTGTCAGTGTGGGGTGTACCAAGCTCAAAAACCATACAACATGCAACTGCGCTTGCTCCTGGGTAAAACATTTCAGATGGGAATGAAAAAACGGCGTCAAGAGTATGATGTTTCAACAAAGAATATTTTATCTGAGCTATTATACCTTTATCACCAATGGCAGCTTGCATTGGAAGTAGGGTTACAAGCCGACCTTTGTTTACTGTGTTTGCTATATATTCTACAAAATATAGCCCTTTAGAGGGATCGGTTGTGGTTTTTCCCCATTTCTTTGCATAGATTTTATCAACTTGGCTTTTACTAGCATTGTATGGAGGGTTCATTAAAATAAGGTCGACATTGGCATTGTTGATAAAACTATGTTTTTCAAAACATGAGCCGCAATAAATATTAGAATTACCATCACCGTGAATCAGCATATTAGTTGTTGCAAGTCCATAGACTTTCTCATCAACTTCAATTCCAAAAATTTGTTTTTGTTTCACATGATTGCGCTCAATATCTGTTTCGCACTTTGCAAGAGCTTGAGCCATAGCTTGAACTAAAAATGTACCGCTACCACAGGTGGGGTCTAATACACGTGTGTTACGTGTAATATGTCCCACCTTGCACATAAAATGTGCGATATGATTTGGCGTAAAGGCTTGATTCTTGTCTCCTTTTTGCACATATTTATTGAATGTAGTAAAAAAGTAGCTAAGAATATCGTGGCCTTCTGTACTTGCCTCGTTAATATATGGTAATATCTTATCATTGATGAAAGATAAAAGCTTACAGAAACTTTCGGATTCTATATTTTGCACATTTTGGTCTTGTAAAACCTTTGTGTCAAGAACTGAAATTTTGTTTGCCCTATCTACGCTGTCTTTTAGCAATTTGCCAAGTGTTTCCTTGATGCCAGCCAATATTTGACTCGTGGTAAGATTCTCATATACAAGGCCCTCTTTTAGTGCCAATAAACATGTCCCAACAAACTGACTGCGAAGCCCTTCTTGAATTCCATTATCGTGAAGCGTACGGTTGAGAGCTGCTGTGTTTTCTAGTACTTTTGTTTTGTCGTTAATATTTCGTTTTTGGAAATAAGAAACATATTCTTCGAACGATTTTAACTGAGAATCAACCAGAGATTCTTCATCACCATTGTCAATTTTCCAAACACATAATGAATCATCGTGTGTTCCTGCAAGTATGGCAATGATTTTCGTTTTATTTGAAAGTTTTTGCTCTAATTTTACGTAATCAAAAAGTTGATCTTTATCTTTTTTCTTGAACTTTCGATTTTTGGTCTCAACTAGAACAGCTACTTTTCTCTCGTTGTCAAAAAAACGAATATCAAGTCGAATATGCCCAATCAAATGCTCTTCGAAATCCTGTTGGTAGCTATATTCGNNGCCAATAGTTTGTATTATATCATAACGTTCCATTTGAATGTGTTGTTTTTCAAATACTATCAAAAACCATTATATCTTTTTAATTATCGGTTTAAAAAATCCGATAAACTTCTCGGTATATTCCTTGTACCAACCAAAAATTACTTCTTGCATGGCAGGATCTGTCACGTTAAAATTCTTGGAATAATCTATCGATGAAGCTTTTTTACCGTCAAGTCGCCTCCAGTCCAACTTTACTCCAATGGCTTCTTCTGCCTCGTCTTTGTGGGCATAAAGAGCATTAAAATAGCTCTTTTCGATGTCGTCCGAGATGTAAAGTTGTACAGTCGTTTTCTGTTCTCTTGTATTTACAAGAAGAGCAATGCTGAATCCACTACGTCCTATCGCTATGTTCATCCAATGGTTGTAAGAGGGAGACTGAGGTTTGAAGAGTTTTGATGGGTAGTTCTTCATGTAATCACAAAAAGCCGACCAAAAATCATATCTGTAATTTTCCACCCCAGTACGATTCTCATTGGAAGATTTGTTGGAGGAATTCTTGACATCCTTGCTCCACCCATTGGGTTTGGCTATCACGTTGAACATGGGAGCTGCTGGACTGTCGCCAATCTTTATCAGTTCAATCTCTACCCCAAAGAAATTAAAATCCTTGTCAGTTATGCGGTTAAGCCAATCAATTGCTGCGCGATGCTCTTCGGTAAAATGCTCGGCAATCCAAATAATGGTAACAGCATCAAGACCTGCGGCGTAAGTCAGAATTTGTCCCAGATGATTGTGGTCTGTTTTTTCCAGCTGGTTCTCTATTAACACCAGTTTGTCTGTGCCAGGATCAAGACAAAGAATGTCAGCTCGGAAAGGACCCACATGTTCTTCTTGGGCCTTCACCTCCAATTCATTCATGCCAAGGGCATCAGCCAGCAGGGCTATGTTTTCCTCCGTAGCAAGCCATGGGGTGAAGTCGCTGGCTTCGTTCTCCCAGCAGTCGCGAAGATCCACTTTCGAGATTTTAGAAAGCTTGATGTTTGTTGCCATTTTCTGATTTTTTTCGTTGACGAATTACCCTGCAAAAATAGCAAAAAACCGCATAAAAATGACATTTAGCGGCACAAGAATGACACTACGAGTGAGAAACAAATGTATAAGATTATATGCTTTGCGCTACTCTTCTTTCAGCAACGCATTATATAAGGCCAACCCCTTTACGGTCAGCAGGTATTTCTGGCGGGGATGGCGGGGGCGGTCGGGATAGAGCATACGGATATATTTGTCCTTGATTGCCGGATTGAGATAGAGGTTTAGGAAACTCACTCTATCTTTAAGTCCAGCCTCTTCCATCATCTCTTTAACTGTCATTTCATTGTTGCCAACAATGGGAATTAACTTATTAATATACAGGTTATTCGTGTTAAACTTGTTGGGTAGCTTGTTGGGTAACTTGTTGGGTGCTTGGCCTGTGCTTGTCGGGGCGGACAAATTGGGTTGAACACTCCATTCTTTTGCGGAATGAATATGCAGATAGCGGTTGCGCAGGTCCCATTGCTCACCCAAGAGCAGATTTCGGAAGAAACGCTCCAAATAAACAGGTGAATAGTCGATACCCTTCACCGCACTCTTGTAGTTGGCCCTTACCAGTGCGTTACGGAAATACCAGGAGTGCTTGGCAAAGAGGTCATTATCTACATCGAAGCCCAGCGAACGCAGATACTGTATGGCAAAGACAGCCGTGGTGCGCGTGTTGCCTTCGCCAAAAGCGTGTATTTGCCAGAGACCTGAAACGAACTTAGTGAAGTGCGTCACCAGCTCGTCCTGACTGATACCCTTATAACTGAAATTGCGCTCTTGCTCAATGTCATAGTCAATGGCACGGCGCAAATCCTCCCAATTCAGGTAGTGGACAGTGTCGCCATCAAGTACCCATTCTCGTTTTGTGATGTCGTATTGGCGCAATTCGCCGGCATGTTTCATCACACCTTCGAAGATTCTACGGTGAACGGAGATATAGCCATTGGTCGTGAAGTCGAATGTCTTGACAGACAAAATCCGTTTAATGTTTTTCGCTGCCTTGTCCGCCTCTTCCTTCTTGTTGTCATCTGCTTCACGTGTGGTCTTGCTCTCATAGTAGCTATTAAGCAACTGCTCCACCTCGTCAATGGTGATTTCGCCTTCTATATTTTTTCGGGCCAACTCATTCAGATACTCAGATGTCTTGAGCCCATCCACAGCCTGAAGACCGATAGCTGTACTCCAAGCGTAAGCTGCCTCCCGCTGTGCCGGCTCGCCTTGGCGTATGTATTCGTCAAAATTTATATACTTGTCGGTCATAATCTGTTCGTTGTTTGTTCCAATTGTATTTTGTTGAAATAGGACATGGCTTTGATTTTCTTTGTGTTGCAAGTGCAAACTATTTAACTGAAGCGATCCGTTCTTTAAGAAATCGCTTCAAGAGAAAAACGAGAAAATAGGGAAAGGTGTAGAAGCGTCCATTCCAACCGATGTTTTTGTACCCGAATTTAATCCCATATCTCACATCGGGATAGGAATCCCACTTGATAAGATTGTTGAGCGAGGTGGTGGCACCATCCTTGGCCTTTACCTCAACAGGCACCAATGAGTCAGCATCACGGACAAAGAAGTCCATTTCGAGTGAGGGATTGTTGTGCTTGTAGAAATAGAGTTGTTCATAGCCCGCTTTTCGGAGCATCTCACCGACGATATTCTCATAGATGGCACCCTTGTATGTCCCGAAGTTCTTGTTGGCACGCAAATCCTCCTGCGCTTCCTCGTCAAGCGAGGCGATAAGCAGACCGGTGTCGTGGTAGTAAAGCTTGTAATAGTCGGCATTGTAATTGCCTTTCAAGGGCAATTCAACATTATCTAAACAGTAGCACACATTGACCACACCGGCCTCATTGAGCCATTCCACAGCCCCGATATATTCCCTGTTTCTGGCCCCTTTGGCGATCCTCGTAATCTGGTATTTCTTGTTTTCTTTGGCCAAGAACGTGGTTATATGGCTGTAAACGGCAAGAATCTTTGACTTGTCCGTCTCCTTGGCGTATTTCGTGATGTCTTCTTCATAGTCTTTCAGCAGTTGACGCTGCAGTTTCAGGGTGCCCCCGAAATGGCCGTTGTCGATATACATCTTCACTACCTCGGGCATTCCTCCTACGGTCATGTAGTCTCGGAAAATGTCGGTCATGGTGTCCATCTCCAGTTGCGAGAAAGGCAGCAGTGCCGACATGTGGCGATACAAGTCTTCGATTTGCCCCGGTTGATAACCCTTTGCCCAGAGGAACTCCTCGAAATCCATAGAGTGCATCTCGTAATCTTCCTTATAGCCGACTGCATTGCTTTCAATTTCCTCATAATAGATACCCATCAGCGAGCCCGAGCAGATGATATCATATCGGCCATCTTCACAGAATGATTTCAGCGAGGTCGCACAATCCGGACACTTCTGCAATTCGTCGAAAAAAAGCAGGGTTTTGTGCGGAATGAACTTCCAAGAGGGCTCCAGCAGAGAAATATTCTTCACGATGGTATCGACTTCATACCCATTGTCAAAAATTCCCCTGAATTTTTTCTGCAGTACAAAGTTAATCTCTATCACCGATTCATAGTTGTGCTTCCCGAATGCCCTGATAGACTCTGTTTTTCCAACTTGCCGTGCCCCTTTTACCACCAAAGGTTTTCTATTGGGATTGTTCTTCCAATCAATTAAATAGCTATCTATCTTTCTTTTAAGCAGTTCCATTGTTGTGTATCACATTTTTTCAACTGCAAATATAACAAAAAATCACATTTTTTGATTGGATACAATAAAAAAAATCACATTTTGAGGATAGATGGTTTATATCGGACTTGTCAGGTAGAGAAAAGAGTAACGACAGTTTGGTTGCATGAAGTGGCGTGCCTTCGGCACGCGGTGCATGCAGGAGGTTCGCAATACCCCACACTGAAAGTGCGGGGTTATTGGAATAATGTGCCTCCGGCACATGTGAACATTACGACTGCGCCAGAAGGCTGAAAGCACGTTGCCCTATTTATCCAAAACAATGCTGATATGAAAAGAGGCCAACATCCCAGGATTCCCCCTGTGCCGAAGGCACAACATCCTATTAACCCCGCACAGCTTGTCTGTGTGGGGTTAATAGCACAGCTTGCTGTGTGGGGCTATAGCACAGCTCGGCTGGATGTACAGCCGCAGCTCTGCAGTGTATGAACCTAGAACTGGAAATAAATGAACGGCTGCAGGTCGGCGGTGACAAACTGGTAGAGCACGAAGACCGCCACCACCACGATGAGGCCGATGAGCCAGATGGGCAACAGGGCGAAGTTGACACGGTACCAGCGCTTCCAACGCTCCGGCAGCCAGTGGATGACCATGCCCACCACAAACAGAGTGAACACAATCCAATAATTAGCCAAGATGTCGGGGATGGTCGCCACATTCCAGTGGCCGCCGATGCTGTTCACCATCGCCTTGGCGGTGTTCCAGGCGGTCTCGTTGGCCACCGCCGGATCCAAGTTGGAACCCGAACGGAAGAACAATCGCGTGAACGAGATGAATACGAAGGTCATGAACACATTCCAGCTGAAATTCAACCAGTTGATATCCCGGTTGGGCCAGATGGCCGAGTAGATGCAACGGATGAGCGTGCCCGCGAAGAACACTCCCGACCAGACGGTGAAGATCATCAACACCGGGCTGGGCCAGAACAAGTTGCATGCAAAGAACGCCCCGAAAATGACGAACGACACCAAACTCCGGAGCCATTGCTGGAAGTGCCGCCAGATCTTGAATCCCAAGATGCCGAAGCCGTTCAAACCGCCCCAAATCATGAAGTTCCACGACGCGCCGTGCCACAAACCGCCCAATAGCATGGTGTTCATCATGTTGATGTTGGTGCTGATCTTCAACCGCGCTTTCTTGTTAATCAAGGAAATAACCGTTAAGATGACCGCCAACCCGACAATGATACTCGTGATGACGGCGTTCTTGGTCAGCAAGATGATGACCGCCCCGATCAGCAATATGCACAGGTAGGTGCCCACGGTGGCGTTGCGGTTGCCGCCCAGCGGAATGTACAGGTAGTCCTGCAGCCACTTGGAGAGCGAGATGTGCCACCGTTTCCAGAAGTTGCTCGGTGAGTCGGCCTTGTACGGCGAGTTGAAGTTCTTGGGCAGGTAGAAGCCCATCAGCATGGCCACGCCGATGGCAATGTCCGTGTAGCCCGAGAAGTCGGCATACACCTGCAACGAGTAGATGAACAGCGCCGACAGGTTCTCGAACGAGGTGAACAAGGTGGGGTTGTTGAAGACTCTATCTACAAAGTTGACGGCCAGATAGTCGCTCATAATCAGCTTCTTGGCCAAGCCGTTCAAAATCCAGAACACGGCGATACCGAACTGCCGCCGGCTCAGGAAGAACTTCTTGTACAGCTGCGGCACAAACTGGTCGGCGCGCACAATAGGGCCAGCCACCAACTGCGGGAAGAAGGTGACATAGAAGCCGAAGTCGAATATGTTGGACACATGGCGGATCTTCTGCTTATAGACATCCGCCAAATAGCTGATATTCTGGAAGGTATAGAACGAGATGCCCACCGGCAACAGGATCTTGGAGGCATCGAAATAGTTCTTGCCGCTCAGGTCATTGGTCCACTGTGCCAGCCAGTTGATGACCTCATACTTGCTGCCCACGATGGTGTTGTACGCATCCGTGAAAAAGTAGGCGTACTTGAAATAGCAGAGCACGGCCAAGTTGATCACCACACCCACAATCAGATGGAACTTCCGCGCCCCCTGCCGCTTGGAGCGGTCCATAAAGATGCCCAGGAAGTAGTCGAGGATCATGTCGAAGATGAGGATGAGTACGAAGAGGCCGGAGGTCTTGTAGTAGAAGAAGACGCTGGCGAAGAAGAGGAACCCGTTGCGCAGCAGCCGTTTGCTGTGGAACAGGGAGAAAAAGGCGAATACCAGGGCAAAGAAGGCCCAGAAGTTGAACTGCGTGAACAACAACGGGTACTGCTCGTTGAACGAGAAGAGGTTGGTGAGGAATATTTTCAGGCTGTCCAG
>LXOW01003941.1_pt1 | contig 15390 bp, 20 predicted proteins | sample 1368591 | NCBI WGS metagenome assembly LXOW01 (sample SAMN04884650, study PRJNA319009) | bovine gut metagenome | isolation source: Cow rumen | host: Bos taurus | place: Italy: Legnaro (PD) | collected 2014-07-09 | reverse complement strand
AGATGTGTATAAGAGACAGGTATTCCTGCGCTTTTGTGCCTTGATCCGACGAAAATTTGCTCGGCATCCGCTCTCGCCGGATTTAATCAGCGTTTCCTTAATTCGCTTACGCTCAGAATGACACGGTGTTTTGAGACAGCCCCGCTGCGCTTCAATATGAGGGAGGGAACCCTATGCAGATGACCGATCTGCTCATCAAAAAGCGCGACGGGCTGGCGCTGAGCACCGAGGAGATCGCCTGGATGATCGCGGGCTACACGCGCCGCGAGATCCCCGACTACCAGATGTCCGCCATGTGCATGGCGATCCTGCTGCGCGGCATGGACGAGCGGGAGACGCTGGACATGACGGTGGCGATGATGCGCTCGGGCGATGTGATCGACCTCAGCCCCATCCGGGGCGTGAAGGCCGACAAGCACTCCACCGGCGGCGTCGGCGACAAGACGAGCCTCGTGCTCTGCCCGATGGTCGCCGCCGCGGGGCTCAAGATCGCGAAGATGTCCGGCCGCGGCCTCGGGCACACCGGCGGCACGATCGACAAGCTCGAGAGCTTCCCCGGCTTTACCACGGAGCTCAGCGAGGAGCAGTTTTTCCAAAACGTCAACGATATCGGCATCGCCATCATCGGGCAGACCGCCGATCTCGTCCCGGCGGACAAGAAGCTCTACGCCCTGCGCGACGTGACCGGCACCGTGCCCTCGATCCCGCTGATCGTCTCGTCCATCATGTCCAAGAAGCTCGCCTCCGGCGCGGACGTGATCGTGCTCGACGTCAAGTGCGGCGACGGGGCCTTCATGAAGACCGAGGCGCAGGCGCGGGAGCTCGCCGAGGGGCTGACGCGCATCGGCCGCCTCGCCGGGAAGAAGTGCGCCGCCGTCATCACCGACATGGATCAGCCGCTCGGCCGCGCCGTCGGCAACGCCCTCGAGGTGAGGGAGGCGATCGCGGTGCTGCGCGGCGAGGAGAAGGGCGAGCTGCTGGAGCTCTGCCTTACGCTCGGGAGCCTGATGCTCTGCGAGGCGGGCTTCGATCAAAGCGTCGAGAGTGCGCGCGAGCGGCTGCTCGGCGTCATCGCCGACGGGAGCGCGCTCAGGAAGCTCGCCGAGCTCGTCGAGGCGCAGGGCGGGGACGCGCGCGCGGTCTGGGAGCCGGCGCTGCTGCCGACGGCGGAGTTCCGGCTGGAGGTCGCGGCAGCGGAGAGCGGCTATGTGCGCCATATCCGCGCCGAGGAGGTCGGCTTGGTGTCGATGCAGCTCGGCGGCGGCCGCGCGAAGAAGGGCGACGCGATCGACCACAGCGTCGGCGTCGTGCTCAACAAAAAGGTCGGCGACTTCGCCGCGCGCGGCGAGAGCCTCGGCACCGTCCACGCCTCCGATCCCGCGAAGGCGGAGAAGGCGGCGGAGCTGCTGCGCGGCTGCTTCGTCCTGAGCGAGGAGCCGGTCGAGAAGCCCGCGTTCATCAAGGCCGTCGTGAGATGATACAGTCAAAGCCGCCCGGCGGGAGCCGGGCGGCTTTGACTATAGAGCCGCGAGCAGGTGGAGATTGCGGAGGCTACCGTCGCGGATGGCGTCGTTGACCTCGTAGGCCGCGCGCTCGAGCTCTGCGCTCTTCTTGCAGAGCCCCTCCTCCCGCGCGAGGGCGAGCACGGCGGCGGAGACGGTCTCGGCGGCCGCCGGGTCGCTCTCGGAGAGAAGGCGCTCGAGCGGCGCTGAGAGCTCCGAGAGCCGCGGCAGCTCCCGCAGCGCGCGGAAGCGCCACTTGTAATAGGGCGCGTACCGCCGGTTCAGCAGAAAGACGGCGGCGAGGGCGGCCTGCACGAATTCGACGCAGCAGAGCCGCGCCGCGGCGGCGTCGCCCCGCTTCAGGCAGCGCGGGAGATTGTACTGCCCGCTCTGTCCCATCCGCCAGAGCTGCCCGGCGAGGCGCTTGCGCCGGATATCCTCGGGATAGGCCGCGAGCGTCTCACGGATGCGCGTCACCTCGCCGAAGGGATCGGAAAACAGCGCGCCGTTGGTCGCCTCGGCGAGCGCGTGCTCGGGGAGCGTCAGCCACTGTTCGCGCGTCAGCAGCCCGTTCGGGGAGCCGACGGCGCGGGAAAAGAACGCCGCCGTGCGGAAGACCCCGTGCCGCGCGCCGCCCACCGGCGCGAGAGAGGCGCGCGCGAAGCCCGCGAAGCTTTTCGGCAGGGCGGCGTAGGCGCGCTCAAGGCGAAACTCGCTCCGCGCGTCCACCAGCTCCTCCTCGGGCAGCAGGATGCAGAAGCCCGGCTCAAAATCGTGGTCGCGCGAGATTTCGTCGTCATAGCCGAAGCACTCCGAGCCGCTCCCGAAGAGCCCGACGGCGAGGAAGGGCAGCAGCTCGGGGAACTCGCGCTCGAGCATGGGCCGCCCGCAGTCGGCATAGAAGGCGCGCGCGAGCTCAAGCCCGTTCATAGATCGCCCTCGCCTCCTCCCGCAGCGCCTGCGCCGCGAGGAAATAGCCGTAGTGGTCGAAGCTCGGGGCGCACTTCTCGCAGACGAAGGCGTAATAGCCGTCGCGCGGCGCGTCAGAGCCCGTCAGCAGCGCCTCCGCGCGCTCGAGCAGGGCGAAAATGCGCTCCTCGCCCGTCTCCGCGCCCTCCGAAGCCGCAACGGCGTCGGCCATGTTCAGGCAGGTGATCGCCTGTTCGAGCTCGCCGTGCTTCGCCTCGCCCATGCGCTCCAGCGCCTCCTCATAGAGCGCCATCGCCTCCGCGCGGCGGCCGAGCGCCTGGCAGACCAGCGCCATATTGTTGCACAGCCCCCCCAGCAGCGCCGGCTTCACGCGCGGGAGGGAGGCATAGACCGCCTTCGCCCTCTCGAACAGGGCGAGGGCGCGTTCGTTTTCGCCGAAGGCGCTGCAGGCGGTCGCGGCGTTCACGAGCGTTGTGCCGCAGCTCTCCGTGCCGCCGAAGTCCAGCGCGTCGAGCAGCGAGAGCGCCGCCTCGACCTCGTCGAGCGCCCTGTCCCGCGCGCCGGTCTTGCGGTAGTGGCCGATCAGCTCGTTGCGGATGACGAGCTCGCCGCGCGCGTCGTGTCCCAGCCGCGCCTCCTCGAGCCAGTAGAGCAGGTGGCGCTCGGCGGCGGGGTAGTCCCGGCGGCTCAGGTGCTCGTCGAGCTTATCCAGAATGCGCCGCTGCGGGACGGGGCGGCACGCCGGCTGCGCGCCGTAGGGCTCGTCACAGAGCAGACAGCGCGGCTCGGCATAGTCCTCGGGTCTGAGAGTTTCGTCGTTCATGGCGGCTCCTTTCGCTTCTGTTGTGCGTCGGGGGCGGCTCTGCCCGCCGCGTCCCTGCGCATCTTATCACAAAAAGAAAGAAACGGCAATCCCGCGCCACGGGGATCAAGCTTTGCAGAACAGTGACGGTCAAACGCGAAAAAGGGCAGCAAGCAAAGCCTTCTCCTTGAGGAACTTGTGCTGTGGCAAAGGCTGCCGGGGGCAGCCTTTGCCGGCGCAAGAGGCGCGATGCGACTAGTGGCATCCGGCGTCCCTCGCAAGCCGGATGACGGATGAGGTGGCCCCGCTGTTTGCCTTCTCCTTGAGGAGAAGGTGTCGCGAAGCGACGGATGAGGTGGCCCCCGCTGTGACGAGCCCCGTCCGAAGTGGCCCACCTCATCAGTCATGGCCTCGCGGGAGATCGGCCATGACAGCTTCTCCTCCAGGAGAAGCCATAGCGAACCGGCGTTTGCCCTTTTATTTGTTACTATTCTGCAAAACTTGATTTCCGTGGTCAAGATGTCTTCCCTGTAGACAAGTCCAGTATACCACGATAAACTATGTATGCAAAGACCAATGAACAGCAGAATAACAAACCGTGGACTTTATAAATAGGTAATCAGGAACCGAGTTACGGGAACCGCCTGAAGCAGCAGCGAAAGGCGCGCGGCTATGTGAGTCGCTTCGTTTCTCAGAAGGACAGGGACGGAACGGCTGCTTTGCGCGTTTTTTCCGTTGCGTGATCCTTTCCCCTGGACACGAAAACCGCGTTTTCCGATATCCGCCGAAAAAAAACATACAAAAAGCAAAAGAGCCGTGAATCAAAACGATTCACGGCTCTTTTTTCAGAGCTGATAGCCAGATTCGAACTGGCGACCTCATCCTTACCAAGGATGCGCTCTACCTACTGAGCTATATCAGCAAAACTTATGCCCCTCGTGATGAGAGGCATAGGTGGCGACCAAGAAGGGACTTGAACCCTCGACCTCCGGCGTGACAGGCCGGCGTTCTAACCGACTGAACTACTTGGCCATCGCTCGGTTACTATATCAAACAATCCGCGTTTTGTCAAGCCCTTTCCTGAAATTTTTTCACGCGCCGCGCTATCTGCCAGACCCCTCCGCCCCTTCGGGGCACCTCCCCTCCGCGCAAGCGCGAGGGGAGGCTCTTGAGCTGAACTGTTGCATCGCCGCGCTATCTTTTCTTGTACAGCAGGAGCTCGGGGTCGGCGCCGCCCTTGCCGTAAGTACACACGAGGATGAAGTCCATATTCGCGAGCACGCCGAAGCAGCGCTCCCCGCCAAACTCGCTCTCAAGCTGCGTGCCCAGATAGGTCGTCCCGTCGTCCAGAAAGCGCACGGCCTCGCCGCCGGGCAGGCGGTAGGCGAGATTGACATAGCTCCCGACGAGGGCGTTCAGCGCCTCGACCTGCGGCATCCCCTCGACGCCGAGGGCGTTGATCTCCCCGATCAGCTTCCGCTTGAATTCCTCGAACTGCCCGCCGTCGCTGAGCTCCTCATAGCGCTTCCAGTAGTCCAGCGTCGGCAGCGTCTGTTTCAGATAGGCGCGCGCCTGCTCCTCGGTAAAGCCCTCGCCCGCCATGTGCCGCACGCAGACGTCGATCAGCTCGTCCATGTCGCTGTAGGTATAGGTGCCGTCGGCGTAGCACCACTTGCAGTAGTCCTCGTTGAGCGAGCCGTCCTTGTTCCTGCCGATGATCGCGTCCTCCAGCGGCATGCCGCAGCACTGGCAGACGAGCTGCCGCGGCGCGCCGAGCAGCGTGTTGATCGAGACGTCGAAGAGCGCCGAGAGCCGTTTGAGCGTGTCGGTGTTGGGGACGGTCTCGCCGTTTTCCCAGCGCGACACCGCCTGCCGGGTCACGAAGACCTTCTCGGCCAGCTCGTCCTGCGACAGCCCCCGCTTTGTGCGAAGCTCGTACAGCACATCCTTGGTTTCCATGAAAACACCTCCCTGTTTGCCCCTACTATAATAGAAAGGCTTCGATCCCGCAAGCAACCCGCTGTTGCGCCGCTCAGCCTCTTTTTTTGCTGTTGCGCAGCGTGACGCCGAAGAAATCCGTGTCGAAGCCCTTGACGAGCGCGTCATAGTCTCCCGGCAGATAGCGGCTGCGGGGGAAGCGGGTGTTCCAGCGCTCGCAGAGCCGCTCGGCGAAGCGCCGCGCGCCCTCGGAATGCCGCCGCGCCGCCGGGGTGAAGAAGAGCGCGAGCACGCTCTTGTCCGTTTTCGCCTGCGCGCCGCGTCTCAGGCGGGGCAGCGCCGCCCAGCGCCGCTCGGCGAGCGCGAGCAGCTCTTCGATCTGCGCGTCCCCGTCGGCGCCCTCGAGCGCGTCGAAGAAGGGCGCGGCGAGCGCCTCAAAGGCGGCGAAGTTCGCGGGGTAGTGGTCGTAGTCAAAGCAGCTCAAATAGGGCTGCGCCGCGTCCAGCAGCTCGGGAAAGGTCATGGCAGGGCTCCCCCTTATATGTGATACCGTCAGTATACCGCACAGAGAACGAAAAGGGAAGGGGGGATCCCGCCGCCGCGCGGGGAGAATCAGGGGTATGCCGCCTCGCGACGGAGCGGAGCAGGCCGGAAGCGCCTGCTTCCTCACGCCTGACGCCTGACTCTCTCCCGGTATTTCAGCCTTGTGGCCTCGCCGCCGCGCAGGTGGCGCTCGGCCTTGTTGCGGTCGAGAAGCTGCCGCACCTGCGCGTAGAGCGCGCCGTTCACGCGCGGCAGGCGCTCGACGAGATCCTTGTGTACCGTGCTCTTGCTGACGCCGAAGACCGCGGCGGCGGCGCGCACGGTACACTGGTTTTCGAGCAGATAGACGGCCAGGTCACAGGTTCTGTCCTCGATGCTGTTTCGCAATTCCACCACTCCCCGCGCGGCTGGCGCCGCGCTTTTCTGTGCCCACTATATGAGCGGACGCGGGGCGGATATGCGCGCGGCGCAGGCCGCGAAAAAAGAGTATCTATTCAGTCCCCGATGTCATTCAGTTAAGAACTCCGTGTCATTCTGAGGAGCCGCAGAGCCCATGGCCGGAAGAATTTTATCGCGGAATAAAAAAGATCCTTCGACTCCGCTTCGCTCCGCTCAGGATGACATGGGCTGAGCTGTTGAAAAAAGACGGCGAAAATCGCTTTCTTCGGCAGGATTTTTCTTGACATTTGGCGGCGGGGTCATTATAATATAAAAGCTGTCTCGGGGTGTAGCGCAGCCGGTAGCGCGCTTGGTTCGGGACCAAGAGGCCGCGAGTTCAAGTCTCGCCACTCCGACCAGATAAAAAGCCTGGAATCACAAGGATTCCAGGCTTTTTTTATCTGCGGGGGGGCTTGAATCGGAATCGAACGCCCCCGGCGCGTTCATCGACCGGCGCGCATCGAGCCGCAGCCGGCGCAGCTTGCGCAATTGCTGCCGCAGGAGGATCTGCCTGCCTTTTTATCCCGGATCATGCCGCGCAGCAGCAGACCCACGGTCAGCACGAGCACGGCGACAAGCACGATATTGATGAGATTGGCGGAAAGCCATGTCAGCATTTTTATCACTTCCTTTGAAAGAGAGGCTGCGCTGTGGGGGAATAGAGGGAAACCCGCACAGCGCAGCCGGGAGTGAGAGTGTGATTATTTTACCGTCAGCTTCTGGGCTTCCTTGTAGGGCTTGAAGAGCTGCCACAGGAGCAGCGCCAGCATCACGAGGGCCAGGATCAGACCGATGACGTTCATGCCGCCCGCGAACACGCGGCCGAGCTGCCAGACGATGAAGGCGATCACCCAGGCAAAGCCGCACTGGTAGCCGATGGCGAACAGGGTCCACCTCGCGCTGTTCATCTCGCGCTTGATGGCGCCCATGGCCGCAAAGCACGGCGCGCACAGGAGGTTGAAGATCATGAAGGCGAAGGCGGCGAGCTTGCCGTGTCCGCCGGAGAAGGCGTTGAAGTCCTCGGCCACGCGATCCCAGATCTGGTCGCCGTTCTCCTCCAGCTCTTCCTCGCCGTCCTTGTCGTCGTAGGCGTACATGATGCCGAAGTTGGCGACGACCTCTTCCTTCGCGACAAGGCCGGTCACGGTCGCGGCGGTGGGCTTCCAGTCGCCGAAGCCCAGGGGCTTGAACACGACGGAGACGGGCTGCGCCACGCGGGCCAGGATGGAGTCGTCCATCGGCTCGACCTCGTCCTCGGGGATGCCCATGCGGTCGGCCACGACGGCGATGTACTCGTCGGTCACAACGGTCTCATCCTCGTAGAGATCATCGACCATGCCGAACTGGCCGTTGACGGAGCCGAAGCTGGTGAGGAACCAGATGACGATGGAGGAGATCACGATGACGGTGCCGGCGCGCTTGATGAAGCTCCAGCCGCGCTCCCAGGTGCCGCGCAGGACGTTGCCCCAGGCGGGCAGATGGTAGGCGGGCAGCTCCATGACGAAGGGGGCGGGATCGCCCGCGAAGCGCTTGGTCTTTTTCAGCATGACGCCGGAGATGATGATGGCGGCCACGCCGATGAAGTAAGCGGAGGTGGCGACCCAGGTGCTGCCGCCGAAGAGCGCGCCCGCGATCAGGCCGATGATCGGCATTTTCGCGCCGCAGGGCATGAAGGTGGTCGTGGTGATCGTCATGCGGCGGTCGCGCTCGTTTTCAATGGTGCGCGAGGCCATGACGCCGGGAATGCCGCAGCCGGTGGCGACGAGCATCGGGATGAAGCTCTTGCCGCTCAGGCCGAAGCGGCGGAAGATCCGGTCCATGATGAAGGCGATACGGGCCATGTAGCCGCAGTCCTCGAGCAGGCAGAGCATCAGGAACAGGACGAGCATCTGCGGCACGAAGCCGAGCACCGCGCCGACGCCGGCGAGGATACCGTCGGAGATCAGGCCGACCAGCCAGGGCGCGACGCCCCAGCCTTCGAGGATCGCGCGGGAGCCGTCGGTGAGCCACGCGCCGCCCAGCACGTCGTTCGTCCAGTCGGTGAGGAAGGTGCCGATGGAGATGCCGCCGTCGGCGATGGACTTGCCCATGGACAGGGCGTAGACCAGGAACATGACCACAACGAAGATCGGCAGGGCGAGGATGCGGTTGGTGACGATCTTGTCGATCTTGTCGGAGGCGGAGAGCTGTCCCTTGCCTTTCTTCTTATAGATGCCCTTGAGCATCTGGCCGATATAGATGTAGCGCTCGTTGGTGATGATGCTCTCGGCGTCGTCGTCCAGTTCTTTTTCCGCTGCGGCGATGTCGTTTTCGATGTGGGCCTTGATCTCATCCGGGAGGGCAAGGCTTTCCACGACCTTTTCGTCGCGCTCAAAGAGCTTGATCGCGTACCAGCGCTGCCGCTCCTCGGGCAGATCGTGTACTGTGACTTCCTCAATATGGGCCAGCGCGTGCTCGACCGGACCGGAAAAGCTGTGCTGCGGGATGGTCTTGCCGTTCTTCGCGGCCTCGATCGCGGCCTTGGCGGCGTCCTGTACGCCGTCGCCCTTGAGGGCGGAGATCTCGACGATCGGGCAGCCGAGCTGGCGGCTCAGTTCCTTGACGTTGATGCTGTCCCCGGCCTTTTTCACCAGGTCCATCATGTTCAGCGCGATCACCACGGGGATGCCCAGCTCGGTGAGCTGCGTGGTCAGATAGAGGTTGCGCTCCAGGTTGGTGGCGTCCACGATGTTGAGGATGGCGTCGGGTTTTTCCTCAATCAGGTAATTCCGGGCCACGACCTCTTCCAGCGTATAGGGGGAGAGCGAGTAGATGCCGGGCAGGTCGGTCAGCACGACCTCCTTGTCGACGATCAGCTTGCCCTCCTTCTTCTCCACGGTCACGCCGGGCCAGTTGCCGACGAACTGGTTGGAGCCGGTCAGCTTGTTGAACAGGGTGGTCTTGCCGCTGTTCGGGTTGCCCGCCAGGGCAATGCGCAGTTGTTTCTCCATGGCTTCCTTCTCCTTTACTCGACTTCGATCATTTCGGCGTCCGCCTTGCGGATCGACAGCTCGTAGTTTCTCACATTGACCTCGACGGGGTCGCCCAGCGGGGCGAGCTTGCGGACATAGACCTCCACGCCCTTGGTGATGCCCATGTCCATGATGCGGCGCTTGACCGCGCCCTCGCCGTGCAGCTTCACGACCTTGACGGTCTCGCCGACTTTTGCGTCTCGAAGTGTTTTCATCCTCATCTCTCCTTTATATCATTTTGATCAGACCATGATTTTTGCCGCCATCTCTTTGCTGATGGCCACCCGGGATTCCTTGACCTTGACGATGAGATTGCCGCCGATGGCGTTCATCACCGTGACGGCGCCTCCGACTGTGAAGCCCATGTCCTCCAGGTGCTTTTTCATCTCGGGACTGCCGCCGACGCGCCGGATGATGTTCTCTTCGCCTGCATCCGCCAGTACCAGAGGCATCATCGTTCCCCCTCCTTTCTCAAAACCCGCGAGAATAGTTGATGCGTTTAACTTGCGGGCAACAGAAACGGTTAGATACCGCTAACCTCTATGCAGTTTAACACCTTTAATTATGGTTGTCAATCTCTAACTCCGGTTTATTTCTTTTTCTTGTATTTTTTCGCAGTTCGTGTTATCTTATTGTTGGGTGATGATAATGATTATTCATAAATCTGCAGAAGATTACCTGGAAGCCATGCTCATGCTCAAGGAGGAACGCGGCTATATCCGTTCCATTGACGTGGCGGATAAGCTGGGCGTGACGAAGCCCAGCGTCAGCTATGCGACAAAGCGTTTGAAGGAGAGCGGGTATATCTCCTTCGACCCCGCGGGGATGATCGTGCTGCTGGAGCCGGGTCTGGAGATCGCGGAGCGTATGCTGGAACGCCACAAACTCCTGACCGAGCTCCTTATCGGTCTCGGCGTCAGCGAAGAGACCGCGCGTGAGGACGCCTGCAAAATCGAGCACGATCTGAGCGTCGAAAGCTTTGACGCCATCCGCAGGCACGCCAGGGAACACCGCTGATTCCTTCGTCGCAGTCAATAGGACCAGCAGGATGACTCCCGCAGTCGGAACTCTGCTTTGTCAATAGCTTGGCTTACCCACCTTATCGGAAAAATGTGAAAAAGGTATTTTCAAATGGAGAGCGTAGTGCTATACTCCGTAGTTAGAAATATTTAACGCATGTTAGTTCCTTTGTACTTTGCCGCAATAATGGCCATCTGGATCAAAACGATCCTGTGAGGGAGGACTTCTTTCATGTCAAGGACGATATCCGGCATTGGAATGAACGATACGTTTGACTGGCCGCGTATCCAACATCTTTTGAAATTAGGGATCCTTGCCTCGCTCATGGTCTTGACGGGAGACATGCTTCTGGGCTGGGGTGTGATCGATTCGTCCGTGACCGAACTGCCCGCAATGTTCACGCGGTATCTGTCGGTGTCGGACGGCAGGATCGTCGCCTCGGCGCTGCTGGGGCTGATCGGCATCCCCATCGAGTGTCTGTGCTGGTTTGCGATCTACCGAATGATAAAGCCCTGTTCCGAGAAGGACGCGCACGCTTACCGGGCCGGGATCATCGGCTGTCTGACCTTCGGCGGCTGCGGCGTCCATGTGCCCTGCTGCATGGCGGTTTGGCTGCTGAAGCATTTCTATGCGGACGATCCCGCGACGGCCGTGCAGGAGACGCTGCGTTTTATCGGATGGTTCCTTCTGCCCGCGACCGTGATCTTCCTCGTATTTTTCCTGCTTGCCGCTATCGTTCAGATCCGTGCATTTGCCAAAGGCCATACGCCGCTTCCGCGTCGGTGCTGGGTTTTCTCCGTGTTGTTCGGTTTCGTTTTTGCCGCCGTGATGCGGCTGATCGGAGACTGCGGCCTGACCAATGCGCTGGCCACAGGTTGGATCAGCATCGGGAATCTGTGGATGATGGGCGGTCTTCTGATCGCTTCAAAGAAGGTGAACGAATGAAGCAATACACACCCGAAAAGCTGGTGGCGATCAGCCGCTATAAGGCGCTGTTTCCAACCCTGTCTTCTGAAATTCAACAGGACGTTTATGACAGGATGCGCGTCCTGCTGGAAGAGGAAAAGCGCTGGTGTGATGCAGGCAATTACAAGCACATCGCGCAGATCCTGACCACGATCGCCCTTTATGAGGTTTTGCAGCGGCACGGAAAGAGCGAGCCGGAGGCTTTCCGGATCGTCTCCGAGGCCATGTGGGGCGCGCTGACGCCGAAGACCTATCAGAAGCTGGCGCGGCTGAGCTTCTTCCTGCCGGCGATGAAAAAGATCCTGCCCTTCGGCTTCCGGCACGGCTCCGGCGCGGGCTGGCGCTATACCTGGCATCTGGACGAGGACCCGAAGAACCGCTTTCACTTCGAGTGCCGGGAGTGCCTGTACTGGCATATCTTCCGCGAACGGGATCTGATGAAGCTGGGCGCGATGTTCTGCCATTCCGACGTCATCAATTTCGGCAGCCTGCCCTACACCGACTTTCGGCGCAGCAAGACTCTGTGCCAGGGCGGCGACTGCTGCGACTTTGATTTCGTCCGGCACGACACGGATGCGGGCGACGGCTGGGAACGGACGGAAAGCGTTTGAAAGGTGGAGTGTCATATGAAATACGCAGGTATGCCCGGCGGAATGTGGCTGCTTTTCCACCGCTCGTTCCGGGAGAAGATGGTCGATGTTCTCGGATTCAGCAAAGCGGCCGCTGCGGAGATCGAAAAGAAGGCCTTGGGGAAGTACAAGGAGATCATCGCAAGTCTTCCGGAGTTTGAGAAAGCCGACCGCTTCAAAATGAACATCGTCAACTGCGCCATGCTGGCGGCCTTCTACCTGAACATGGAGCGCAAACCGACTCCGGAACAGATAAAGGAGTACTACACCAAGGCAATGATGATCGGCCCTATGCGGGCCTTCTGCCGGATGGCCGGAAAAAAGAAGTTCAGCGAGAAGGACGTACAGAGCATGAAAGCCACGGCGGCGCTGAACGCCGCNNCGCCCTGATGAAGGAGCTGGGCATCTCGGAGATCGTCCCGGCCATGTGCGCACTGGACTACACCATGAGCGAAGCGGGCAGAGCCTGCGAGTTCGTGCGGCAGTACACACTGGCCTCCGGCGGTCCGTACTGCGACTGCGGATACAAGAAATTGAGAGGATAATACGATGATCAAAACGACATTGAAAATAGAGGGCATGATGTGCTCGATGTGCGAGGCGCATATCTGCGACACGATCCGCAAGGCCGTCCCCGGGGCGAAGAAGGTCTCTGCCTCCCACAGGTCGGGCGAGGCGAGTTTTCTGACAGAGGCGGCCGTTGACGAGAATCTTCTGAAAGATGCCATCGCCGCGACGGGCTATGCCTGTCTGGGCATGGACTCGGCCCCCTATGAGAAGAAAGGGCTGTTCGGCAGAAAATGAAAACGGTCATCACGGGGCTTCTGATCCCCTTTATCGGCACATCCGCCGGAGCCGCCTGCGTGTTCTTCCTGAAACAGGACCTGAAGCGCGGCGTGCAGCGGGCGCTGACCGGCTTTGCGGCGGGCGTGATGGTGGCGGCCTCCATCTGGAGCCTGATCGTCCCGGCCATCGAGCAGTCCAGCGCTATGGGACAGCTCGCCTTTCTTCCGGCCTTTCTCGGCTTCTGGGCAGGTATCCTGTTCCTGCTGCTGCTCGACCACGTCATCCCGCACCTGCACCGGAGCATCGATCAGGCTGAGGGACCGAAAAGCAATCTTACCAAAACGGCAATGATGGTTCTGGCTGTTACACTCCACAACATCCCCGAGGGCATGGCGGTGGGCGTCGTCTACGCGGGGCTGCTCGGCGGCTCGGGAAACATCACGGCGGGCGGCGCGCTGGCCCTGGCGCTGGGCATCGCCATCCAGAACTTCCCGGAGGGCGCGATCATCTCCATGCCGCTCTATGCCGAGGGCAAGAGCAAGCCGAAGTCCTTCTGGCTCGGCGTCCTCTCCGGCGCGGTGGAGCCTGTCTTCGGCGCGCTGACCGTGATCGTGGCGGCGCTGGTGGTCCCGGCCATGCCCTATCTGCTGTCCTTCGCGGCGGGCGCCATGCTCTACGTGGTCGTGGAGGAGCTGATCCCGGAGATGTCCGCGGGCGAGCATTCCAACATCGGCGTCGTGTCCTTTGCCATCGGCTTCAGCCTGATGATGGCGCTGGACGTGGCGCTGGGATAAGGAGAGAGATATCATGACGAGGAAAGAACAGATCAGAAGCGCTTACAGGCAGCTCGGCGGCAGCGCGAGCTTCTACGATGGGATGATGACGTATTCCACCCTCCCGGGCAAAGCGGTCTGCCGTCTGGTCTGGAACATGGACGGCGAAAAAAATCTTGAATATCTCACACGGGCGCTCTCGGGCGTGCCGGAGGATTTTACCGGGAAGCTTTTAGAGGTGCCTGTCGGGACGGGAGTGCTGACAATGCCTGTCTACAAAGAGCTGCCGGAGGCAGACATCACATGCCTCGATTATTCGGCAGATATGATGGGCGTCGCGCAAAAACGCGCCGAATACGCCGGGATCAAAAACGTCTCTTTCCGGCAGGGCGACGTCGGCGCGCTGCCCTTTGAAGACGAGAGCTTTGATATCGTCCTCTCCCTGAACGGCTTCCACGCCTTTCCGGACAAGGAAGCGGCCTACCGCGAGACGTACCGCGTGCTGAAAAAGGGCGGGACCTTCTGCGGCTGCTTCTACATTCAGGGCGGATGCAAACGGACCGACTGGTTCATCAAAAAGCTGTACGTCCCGAAGGGCTTCTTTACCCCGCCCTTTGAGACGGAGGACAGCCTGAGGGAACGCTTGTGTGGTATGTACGAAGAAGTCAGCGTATCTTCCGTGGAAGGTATGGGCTGCTTTTACTGCCGGAAAGCATAAAAGGAGGGCTGGTCAGATGACGTGGTGGGTTATCGTACTGGAGGCTTTGGCCTTTGCCGCGATCTTTACGGTGATCGTGTTCTCCGCTTATCGCGGGGACAAAAAATACAGCGCAGCCGGGATCCATAACTATCCGCCGGATATTCAGGAAGAGTATTTCAAGACGCACGAACGGATCGATGTTTCCGGCGGCTCTAAGAACGTGATCCTTGCCAAGAGCTTCGGGGTCGTCCTGTTTACCGCGATCCTGCTGATCTGCTCGCTTCTCGCCGGAGCCAAGACGTTCCGGCAGGGTTTTCTTCTGACCTTCGCTCTGATGATCTGGATCGGCGCATACGACACCTTTTTTCTGGATTGGGTGCTGTTTGCGAATCTTCCCATGTTCCGTCTGGAGGGAACCGAGCATATGGACGAGGCGTATCATCAAAAATGGTTCCATCTGAAAGGTATGCTGTTTCCGGGCGTCGTTTTCGCCCTCATTCCCGCAGCCTTGGTGGGGCTGTTGATCACCGTCATCAGATAGGAGGCAGCTATGGAAAGAATGGATCGCCGTGCTGGCGAGAAAGTGAGGACCGGATGCTGCTGACCTTGTTGCTGACTCTCGTTTTTATCCTTTCGGTGTGTCTGCTTTTGTATGCCGCAGTCGCGCTGATCCAGGACAGGCGCTTTTTCACCACCGCGCCGAAGGATATCCAGGCCGCGGCGATCGAGCACCCGGAGCGTTTTCCCGGGGCGCATGCCTTGGGGTGGGCGCTGGCGATCATCAGCCTGCTGCTGATGGTCGGCGCGTTCGTGTACGGCGGCCGGGACGGCGTAAAGAACGGTTTTTCTTTCTGGCAGCATTGGCTGCGCTTCGCCGTCATGCTCTATCTCTGGAAGGCCTTCGATATCGTCTGCCTGGACTGGCTGCTGCTGACGAAGTCGCATTTCTTCCAGCGCTTCTACCCCGAGACGGAGGGCTGCGCCGGATATCATCAGTTCGGCTTCAACCGGAAAGAGCAGCTGATCCGCCTTGCGGTGTTTCCGTTTGCCGCGGCGCTGATGGCGCTTGCTGCGATGTGGATCGGAGGGCAGTTATGAAAGAAAAGGACTTACCGATTGATCCAGACATGCGATCTATACCAAAAAGCAAAGCAGCGTGTTCTGAAGCTGCTGTATCGCTGTTATGGCAATAATCCGGAGGAACCTTTTCAAAAGCCGACAGGCTTTCCACAAAATGGAATTCTGCCGGCAAAAGATACCGGCTTGTCATGATCCCCGCTGTGCGGCACCTGTCGTTTTCCCTTAACAGCTTGTTACAGTGCAAAATGAGAAGGGATGATTCGGCAGAAGAA
>LXOW01363148.1_pt1 | contig 15416 bp, 12 predicted proteins | sample 1368591 | NCBI WGS metagenome assembly LXOW01 (sample SAMN04884650, study PRJNA319009) | bovine gut metagenome | isolation source: Cow rumen | host: Bos taurus | place: Italy: Legnaro (PD) | collected 2014-07-09 | reverse complement strand
GTTGGAACGACCAGCACACGCACTTTGGAGAGTCTCTATTGGATTGGTGTTATGCTTGACGAACAAGGTATGGAACTGCGTCCATTGCATGTGAATCAATGGTTCCCTTACGAAAACCATACGTCGATTTCCACCAACAAAGCCTTACAAAACATCATCGATTATCTCAACCAACATCGGCTCACCCGACTTGAGGCCAGCACCGCCCTGATGATTGCCCCTTCCTACAAAATGCGCGTCATCACAGGACTCATCACCAACTTCCATCAGCCGAAGAGCACCTTGTTATTATTGGTCTCAGCCCTTATCGGCGAACGCTGGAAGGAGTGCTACCGCTTCGCCTTGGACAACGGATTCCGGTTCCTTAGCTATGGGGACAGTTGCTTGTTTTTACCTTAATAGCATGGATAAAAAAAGAGACTCCTATGAATCCATAGAAGTCTCCTCTTGGTAGCGGGGGGAGGAATCGAACCTCCGACCTCCGGGTTATGAGCCCGACGAGCTACCTCTGCTCTACCCCGCATCGTGTCAAAAAAACAGGCCACAAAAATTTTTCAAGCCTGAAATCGGCTGCAAAGATAATAATTTTGTTTCTTTGCAAACTCAAAAATAGAGAATTTTTTTTGCTATGAGTCATAAAGCAGGCTACGTCAACATCATAGGACGACCCAATGTGGGCAAGTCAACCCTTATGAATCAATTAGTTGGAGAGAAAATCTCCATCATCACCTCGAAAGCGCAGACCACACGCCACCGCATTTTGGGCATCGTCAACGGCGACGATTTCCAGATTGTCTTCTCCGATACACCCGGCATCATCAAAGATCCAGCCTACAAGATGCACGAGGTGATGAACCAATTCGTCAATGTGGCCCTTATTGATGCCGACCTCATCCTGTTTGTAGTCGACATCACAGATAAGAAAATTGAGGAAAAGACCGTCGAGCGGCTGAAGACCACAGACATCCCTGTCTTCGTGCTCATCAACAAGATTGACCTCTCGACCCAAGAACTGGTGGAACAAGCCGTGAACCAATGGAGAGAGACCCTACCCAACGCCACCGTTTTCCCGCTTTCAGCACAATACAACGCCAACGTCGAGTTCATCTTCAAGCAAATCTTGGAGAAGCTGCCCGAATGCCCGCCTTACTTCCCCAAAGACGAGCTGACCGACCGCTCCATGCGTTTCTTCGTCACCGAAATCATCCGGGAGAAGATTCTGCTCAACTACGAGCAGGAAATCCCCTACAGCGTGCAGGTTGAGGTGGAGTCATACGAAGAGACCGAGCATCGCGTCCACATCCGTTCCGTCATCTACGTGGCCCGCGAATCGCAAAAAGGCATTATCATCGGCAAGGGCGGCAACGCCATCAAGAAGCTGGGGATGGAAGCCCGTGCCGACATCGAGGAATTCACGGGAAAGAAGATTTTCCTGGAGCTCTTCGTCAAAGTCGACAAGGACTGGCGCGACAACGAGACTGAGTTGAAGCGCTTTGGATACGAGGCGTAAGTCCCTCAAATCTCAAAAGATTGGGGCAGAATGGGCAAGATTCAACAATAATGCCTATCTTTGCGCCCAAATTCATCCATTATGAATCAAATTGGACTGACTTACAATACAGAAAAGGAACAGATCGTCATCTCGGAATACGGACGTTGTATCCAAGAGATGGTCAAAGTTCTACCCGAAATAGAAGACCGCAAGCAACGTACCGATGCCGCCCGCTACATCATCAACATCATGGTGCAGATGAAGCCAAGCATCAAGCAATCAAGCGACTACGAGCATAAGCTATGGGACCACCTCCACATCATTTCGGGCTACACCCTCGATGTGGAAAGCCCCTACGCGCCCCCAAAGCCCGAACTACAGCAAAAGAAGCCGCAGCATATCGGCTATCAAAACAACACCATCAAATACGGACACTACGGCCAATACCTCATCAAGATGATTGAGGCAGCCTCAAGGGAGGAAAACGACGAAGTACGCGAGATGCTGGCCCACACCCTCGCCCGGCAGATGAAGCGCAACTACTTGGAATGGAACAAGAGCGTTGTCAACGACCAAGTCATCATCGACGACCTGTACAAGATTAGCAACGGACGCTTAGTGATTCAGGAACTCACCAAGCTGAACGCCGATGGCGCAATCCCAACAGGAAAAATACCGCAGCAACAGCCTCGCCAACCACAGCAACTGCCGCAACAAGGCAAAAAGAAAAAGAAGAAGGTGCCGAACCTGAAAGCCAACATGAACAACCCCAACAATCCGGCTTACAAAAAGCGGATGCAGGAGACGGGTAAAATGTAACGCATCATGGCATCACTTGAAATCAAAGGCGGATGCCGACTGAAGGGTGAAATCACCCCACAGGGCGCCAAGAATGAGGCGATGCAGATTCTCTGCGCCTGCCTGCTTACCGAAGAGAAAGTCACCATACACAACCTGCCCGATATTCTCGACATCAACAACCTTATTGCCCTGCTCGAAGGAATGGGTGTAACAATAGAGCGACCCACAAGGCACGATATCATTTTGCAGGCCAAGTCAATCAACTTCAGCTACTTCAACGAAGCAACCTACCAAAGCACCGCCTCCAAACTGAGAGGCAGCGTGATGATGACCGGCCCCATGCTGGCGCGTTTCGGCAAAGCCTACATGCCCAAGCCCGGAGGCGACAAGATAGGCCGCCGCCGCTTGGACACCCACGTCATCGGTTTGCAGAAACTGGGAGCCATTTTTGATTTCGACAACTATAAGGTCTCGGTACAGAAGGGTGGCATGAAAGGCTGCTATATGCTCTTGGATGAAGCCTCCGTGACGGGAACCGCCAATATCGTGATGGCGGCCGTGATGGCCCAAGGCACCACCACTATCTTCAACGCCGCCTGCGAACCCTATTTAGTGCAACTCTGTACGATGCTCAACAATATGGGTGCCAACATCCAAGGGGTGGGGTCCAACCTCCTCACAATTCACGGCGTAAGCCAACTGCATGGTACCGAACACACTCTATTAGCCGACATGATTGAGGTGGGCAGCTTCATCGGGATGGCCGCGATGACGGCATCGGAAATCACCATCAAGAACGCTGGCATCAAGCAACTGGGGATTATCCCTGAGGTGTTCCGCAGACTCGGTATCCAGATGGAGTATCATGGCGACGACATCTTCATCCCCTCTCAGGAACATTACGAGGTGCAGACCTTCATGGACGGCAGCATCCTTACCGTCGCTGACGCCCCTTGGCCAGGCTTCACGCCCGACCTCATCAGTATCGTATTGGTAGTAGCCACCCAGGCCAAAGGCACGGTACTCGTCCACCAGAAAATGTTTGAGAGTCGCCTGTTCTTCGTCGACAAACTGATTGATATGGGTGCACAAATCATCCTCTGCGACCCCCACCGCGCAAACGTCATCGGTCTCGACCATTCGCATTCGCTACGTGGCATCCGAATGGCATCGCCGGACATCCGCGCTGGCGTCGCCTTGCTTATCGCCGCCCTCTCAGCCGACGGCAACAGCATCATCGACAATAGCGACCAAATCGAAAGAGGTTATCAATACATTGACCAGCGCCTGAACGCCTTGGGGGCTGAGATACAACGTATACCTTAGTATTAAAGGACTTTATTCCAACCCACGACGGCGGAACACCAGTCCCGCCTTTTCCCATTTGGGCATTTCCTTTGAGATGATAATGCCATAGAAACGCTTGAAGTCGGTTTCGAATTGTTCGTCTGTAGCCCTTTCAGGATAGGCATTCCAAGCTCTTTCCACAACGCCAAGTGCTTTCGGAAGCATTTGATAGGTGGCATCATCGAAACTGCGGAGCTGCGACGACCACAGCTGCGCCTGCACGCCGATGATGTCTCCCTTAAAGGCATTAGGTTTAAGAGAGAAAGCCTTGTGTACGTCCACATAACCAGCCCAAGAGAGACCGATTTCATCGGGCGAGTTGTTATAGGCGAGGTCGAGGTAAGTATAAGGAGCTGGAGAAAGAACCACAGGGAAGCCCTCGATGCCATCAGTATTCCAGACATTAAGGAAATATAGTGAGCGACGGAGGCGTTCTTCGGTCTCGGGTTCCAGTCCTCGGGCGATGTCCTCCCAACCAGCGAGGCGAAGGTTGCGTTCTTCCGCAAGGTCAAGCATATTATTGGTGAAGAGTTCCTTCATCTCATGTCTATCGCGGCCTGCCCAAGCCCCATCAGGCACTTCGTCGCCACCGATATGGATGGCAGGAAGGGGCACGCCCGCCTCTTGATGCAGACGAATGACCTCATCGAAAACCACCCCATAGAACTTATAGACACTTGGCAAATCAACCCCCAGTACGTTGTCGGTAAAGTCCTGTGCCGACCAATAATGAGAGGTATCGGCAGGGTCTTGCAGACGCAAGCTGCTGTCGCCCGTGCGCCTCTCGTAAGCCTGCATCGCCTTAATGGAAGCCCTTGAGTGACCAGGCGTGTCAAACTCAGGAACCATCACGATACGGCGTTCCCAAGCATAACGAAGGATTCTCTTATACTCTTCCGCTGAATAATAGGTTACATTCCCGATGCGTCCGTTGGCAGTCGGTTTCAAAGCTGCTGTTTCCTGCAAGTCCCAATCAGGCAGGGCATGATGCGCCCCATATTCCGTAAGTTCCGGCAGACCCTTGATTTCCAAGCACCAGGATTCATCGTCGGCAATATGGAAATGCAGGGTGTTAAGTTTCCATGAGGCCATCAGGTCGAGGATGCGAAGCACCTCGTCCACCGAACGGAAGTCACGCACCACATCCAGCATGAAACCCCGATAGGGCATATCCGGCCAGTCTTCAATCGTCATAGGCTGCAGGGGATGCGACAGTTGGGCGAGTGTGGTCTGGGCGTAGCAAGCTCCGTCTTCATCGTCAGCCTCAATCTGCGGTTCACCCTCCTCCTCTATCGTGATGCGGTACCAGCCATTGGGATGCGCTTCTAGTGGTTCCATCGGCTCAGTACCGTACCGAATACGCTTGATGCTTGGAATGAGAGCGGCAAGCTGCACCTCATACGTGGTAGGGCCAGCTCCTGTGAGTGTCTGTGTGACTTCGCCTTCCATAGCACCACATTCTCCTTTGTCTTCTAACCAATGGTAAATTACTTCTAGCGGAATATCTGGCCTCCCCTTCTGCTGAAGGATAAAGCCTTCTGGAGCCCAAGAATGGCGCGGGAGCGGGCGACCGTAATACTTGAGCGTGACCGTACCGCTCTTTGGCACATCGATATACCATGAAGTTCCCTGATAATGGTGCATCACGGGACCTTCCACAAAGGTTTTACCGTCAAAGAGTTCCTGAAACCACACCCTCGAACCCTTAGGGACATCCTTCAACACCAAAGTATGCAAAGCCTGTCCGTTGTCATTACGCTCGCCTTCAGTCCATTCGGCTGTCGGAGTCCGCTGGCAGGCTACCGCCATCAGAAGACTGAATAATAGGATGGTTGTTTTTCGCATCTCGATTCCTGATATTGTTTTTTATGGCTTCTATCAATCCATCTTCATCTTTCATACTGTCTCGATAGTACCTTCTTTCTTGTTCTGCCTCTTCCTCAGACAATTTGATCATTTGGGGTATTTTCATATTCATAGTTATTGTCTCAACAATTTTTCTCGTAACAATCCTTTATACAGCCCATGAACGCAATTGCCCACTACCACATAGCCTTGCGCGTCATAGTAACGATTCAAAAAAGCATTATCCACGGCGCAGTCGAGGCGGAAATACTCCTTCCCCATTTGGGCAGCATATTGCTCAGCAAGATGAAGATAAATCAGGCCTACCCCAGGTTTCTTGGTATGCGTAGCGAAGTTGTGAAGATAATAGGCACTTCCTTTCACGTCGTCAGGCCAGCGGTCGTCCACCTCTTTTAAAATAGCTCCGCAGACGATTTCTCCTGTCGCCTCCTCCTCCAAGACAAACATCTCGCCCTCGGCCTGCTTCTGCTCGTAATACGACAAAGGAAAGCGGCCCACATAGTCGGTCACATTCCATTGCCGGATGCCCACCTCGTCCATCCAGCTGATGCGGTCGAGCACCAGCTGGAAGACGGTTTGGACTTCGTCGGTTGTAGCCTTTCGAAACAGGTACTTATCCACCTATCAAATTGATTTTACGGGTTTCAACGCCCTCTTCGGTCACGATACGGACCACATAGATGCCCTCGGAATAACCTTCAAGGTTCAACTTCACTTGCTGTGCGTTGGCCTTTCTTTCCTCCAGAACGGCACCCGTAAGGCTCATCAACGTCACCTGCTGGATGTTTTGTGCCGCCTCGATGCAGACCACATCCTTCGCAGGATTGGGATAGACGTTAAGCTTTATTGCACTCAGTTCGTTCACGTTCACGTCGGTAGTATCAGTCGGAACCACTTTCACATCGTCCACAAACCAGTCGAAGGCCAGGAACTCGCCAAAGTCGTTATAGCCTCTGAAGCCAATCTTGATGTTCTTACCGATGTATTCGTCAAGGTTGATGGAGATGGGCTCGTCGTAGGCGTTGATTTGTCCATAAGGCATATCGGCAGCATCCCATTTGTCCTCCCAAGTGCCGTTATAGGTGTCGTACACGCGAACCGCAAAATGGTCGTAACCATCGGTGCCGTACTGCACCCAGGTCCAGAACTGCAACACGGTAGGTCTGGTTATCGTCAGCACAGGAGTAATCAAGGTCTGGTCCTGAGCCGAGGGATTCTCGCTGCTGTCCCATTCCAGCACGGCTTGCTTGTTGCCGCGATGGGGCGAGACGATGAAGTCTTCTTCATAATAGTCGACATAATAAACCGTTCCTTGGAAACTCCAGTCCCACCAGGTCGGGTTGCCGTCGGTGGTCCAGCCTTCGGGAAGGCCATAGAGCGTGCAATCCTCAAAGGTCTCATAGAGCAAAGGTTGCTGGTAGTCCCAACGAATCGGGATTTCCTCCGACAAACCGCTGTTGCCCAAGGCATCAACAAGTTGGACGGTCAAAGTGCCGTGAGTATGGTTGTCGTAAGCGGGAATGGTGGCGGTATAGTCGTAGTTGCCTTTGCCTGAACGGGTGAAAGTCAAATCGTGGCTCACGCCCCAGATGGTATAGGTGGCCGCCAAGGTGGCAGGCATCTCAGAGGCATCGTGGACACGCAGGGTGAGGTTCATCTCGGTATCGGCATAGGTTTGGTTGCCTGAGACAGAGACTATTGTAGGCGGATTGGTGTCGATAGAGGAATTGTCGATAAAGATATCATCGATCAGGAGGTCCCAGCCATAGCCGCTCACACCCTCGAAAATGATGAAGCCGTAACCTGTCGGGCTATCGAAGGTGAAGGAATACTCATACCAGTCATCCTCGTCGGCCACCACAGGCTCCATATAGGTGCAACGGTGGACGGTACCCAACAGCTGGCCGCCTTCCGAAGTCGGAGCGGAGTTATAATACACATTGATGCGGTCGGGACGGTTGATGTTGGGGTTGCTGTTGCGGAACATCCAGAAGCGGACGAGGTTGTCGTTTGCGTTCAGTTCCAACTTGGGTGAGACCAGTTCAGCCGAGCAGCCCTCGGGATTGGTGTAGGTGTAGAAACGGGCCATATATTGGCTGCCATCATGCGGCATAGCACTCGGCGTGGAGCTTGATTGGCGCCTGTCGAAAGCGTAGGTGCCGTTGGTAATGATGTTCTGCCAACCGGCAGGCACGAAGTCGTTCTCAAAGCCCTCTTCCAAGGGGAAGTCGCTAACGGGCGCCAATGCCGTGATTTGGAAATCGGCACTTTGCGTTGGAGCCGAATGGCTTGAGGTCACGTCAAAGGTGGCGTGAAGGGTCTCGTTGGGGGTCAGGTTCATCGGAAGGGTGGCTACAGCAACCAGTTCCACAGAACCGTTATACGGCACGCTAACTTGATTGACCTGAGTGCCGTTCTGATAGAAAGCCATCGGCAGGTCGCAGGTGCTGCTGAGTTGGTAGGTGTCGGCCTCCAAGCCCGTGTTGTCCAAGCGGAAACGCAGGTTGGCAGGCTCACCGAAATAGACGGAAGTGTCGGCAGTAAGTTGCTCCACGTTGAAATGGTATTGTGCCGTCTGCTCGATGATGATGTCGTCGATGGACAGGTACCAAGGCCCGTTGTCGGCCACGCTGTGGAAGCCCACATAGAAGGAGCCCGAGCTGGTGGCTTGGAACACGCCCGAAGCCTGTTCGAACTCCTCGTTGGCGACCACCATCATCGGTACTGCTGTGGCTGTCATTGCTGAAGCATTGGCGTTGGCACCGGCTTTCACCTCCAGATTGAAATGGTCCACATGCCAAGTGGCATACCAGAACGACACGCGATAGTAATCACCAGCGGTCACGTTGATTTCCTTATAGGCCCATACGTCGGTATTATAGGTGGCATACATATACCAGTCGCCGGTATGGGGTTTCCTTCCTCGGGCCTCGTTATCGTCCGGGATGGTGATGCCGGCTTTCCAGCCGTTGTCGTCGCAGATCCAGCCCACAGGCGGCTGACCTACCGTGTTACCCGTTTCAAAAGTCTCGTTGACAAGCACTTGAGCGAAGGCGCTTCCCATCAGCAGCCACATCGCGATAAAAGCATACAGTTTTTTCATATTCGGTCGGTTTATTATTTGACTGCAAAGGTAAGAATTGTTTGTCGTGTTGAGCGAATAATGGCCTAAAAAATCGTCTTACAGAAATCTTTTCGAGCGATATGCCTTTTCTCTAGTAGCGATATGCCTTTTCGCTATCAGCGATATGCCATTTCTCTCAAAAGAGCCGTTGGTCATAGTCTCAATCTTAGCTTCTCAGTCGTTCCAAAAAGCGCCCTTGTTACCCCATTTCCTGCAATCAAGTTGGCCTTTTTGCCGCAAAGCACCCTTCAAATGAGGTCTAGGCGATGATTTTTTGAAACGCTCTCATGCACGATAGGAAGGGGAAAAACATCGGAAAAAGGCCCTTTCGCATGCTTTTTAAGACCTTTTAGAGAAGTTTTTTGAGACGATTCTACCTTTTTTGAGGCTTGGTATCATAAGCATAGTTGATTTATAATTCGTAACTTGTTGTTTTATTGGTTGTTAGGTGTCTGTATTACTATTCAACGGTCTCAGTCTCAGAGTCTCAGTTGTTTTATAAGGTACCCCTTATCCGAGGAAAACTGATACGGTACAAAATTGCCAAAAATGCAAAAAAACATAACCCAAAAGTGGTAGATTACCACTTTATAGGGTGGTTTTTTGAATAAAAACAGGAAAATGAGAGTTTTTTATCTTAGTCATAAGAATAAAATGTAAATTTGCAGCGAAAAGGTGGTATGCTTACCACCATTTTATAAACATTTTACAAAATAAGATATAAAGATGAAGTACTTGACCCTCAAAAACGCAGTAGAAGCTTGGCAGGCTATCCAACCACTTTCTGAGCGAGATCGTAACAGGCTGAGCCGTCGGTTTACTGTTGATTTCAACTACAACAGCAATCATATTGAAGGCAATACACTAACGTACGGGCAAACGGAGCTGCTGCTGCTGTTCGGAAAAGTCATCGGTGAGGCCGAAGTGCGTGATGTGCATGAAATGACAGCCAGCAACGTGGGGTTAAAGATGATGAGTGATGAGGCGGCCATAAAGGAAATGCCTCTGTCGCAGCATTTTATTCGTATGCTCCATAAGACACTTTTGCGTGAAGACTATACCGTATATCGCAATCTTCCCGGAGGACAGCAAACCAGCTATGTGATTCATGCAGGACAGTATAAGACTCGTCCCAACAGCGTAATCACCCGCTATGGCGACAGATTCGACTATGCCTCTCCTGAAGAGACACCTTCGCTGATGACAGATTTGGTGGATTGGTATAATAAAGAGGAGAAACTTGGAAAGCTATCGCCCATGGAGCTGGCGGCTTTGTTCCATTACCGTTATATCCGTATTCACCCATTTGAAGATGGTAACGGTCGTATTGCACGATTGATGGTCAATTTCATTCTCTCTCGACATGACTACCCCATGATTGTGGTGCGTAGCAGAAAGAAACAAGAGTATTTGGAAGCCTTGCACCAGGCTGATATGGAGGTGGGACCCATACCCTCAGAAGGGGCTCATGCGAAACTGAAAGACATCAAACCTTTCATGAAATACTTTACGGAATTGGTAACGACTGAAGTCTATAATGATGTGTTGTTCGTTACTGAACACAATGAAAACATTTGGTGGTACGACGGTGAGCGTATAGTGTTTCGTTCGCCAAACTATAGTAAAATTCTAAATGCTATGCTCAGCCAACCCACAGTTTCATTATCCAGTTTGCAGTCAACATTAGGCATCAACAGATCTGCCATACAAAAACTCATATTACAGTTGACAGAAAAGAAATATGTGGAGCGGGGAGAGAAAGACGGTAGTTGGCGCGTATATATTATCCCTTCGGTTTAATACAATTATGAAATTCAAAACATAGGGGTTTTGTGTCGTTGTCCACGTTTACTTCCCGTAAACAATTACTTTTCATCCACCACACAAGCCACAGTAGTGTCGCCCGTCACGTTGACTACGGTACGCAGCATATCCAATGGTCGGTCGATGCCCAAGATGAGTGCCAAGCCCTCAACGGGAATGCCGACGGAATCGAGGACTATCATCAGCATCACGATGGAGCCTCCCGGGATGCCTGGAGTGCCGATGGAGGAGATGGTGGCTGTGGCCAGAATGAGCAACATCTGGCCAAAAGTCAGGTCGAGGCCCATCACTTGGGCCAGAAACACCGCCGCCACGGCCTGATAGCAACTCGTGCCGTCCATGTTTATGGTCACGCCCACAGGAAGCACGAAGCTGGAGACCTCCTCGGAGACACCCAAATACTTCTGGGTCCGCTCCATCGTCAAAGGCAGGGTGGCCGCACTTGAACTCGTCGAGAAGGCCAACATCTGCACAGGGAACACCGCCTTGAAGAACTGACCCAGCTTTTTCTTGGTGAATAAGCGTAAGATGATGGGATAAACCAATAAAATGATGACCGCTAAGGCAAGCACAACCGTCAAGGCATACATACCCAAGGCGGAAATGATGCCCACATCGCCGGCATAGTCCACAATCAATCCCGCCATCAAAGCGAAGACACCCAACGGGGCAAAGGCCATGATGAAGTCGATGATTTTGAGCAAGATGAGGTTCAATTGCTGGAAAAACCGCACCACCGAAGCCGTCTTCGACTGTCCCACGCAAATCAAGGCCACACCAAACAGCAAGGCGAAGAAGATGACTTGCAGCATTTGTGAGTTGCTGCTGAAGGCTTGGAAGATGTTTTCAGGGACAATCTCCACGATGAATTGCATCGGCGACCCGTCTTTCACCTGTTCCATCTGCGCCTCACGTTCCGTCACGGTCTGCTGGTAACGCTCCACAAACTCGGTCTGTTTGTCCCTCGGGAAAAGGCTTCCAGGCTTAATCAGGCTGACCATCGCAAGGCCAATACTCACCGCGATGATGGTGGTACACACATAAATCAAGATGGTCTTCAGCCCAATGCGTGACAAACTCTTGATGTCCTTCAGACTGACCACACCCAACACAAGCGACACCAACACCAGCGGCACAGCAATCAACTTCAACAGCCGCATGAAGATGGTACCCAATGGCGCCACCCAATCATGCACAAAACCCTCGCAATGCAAGGCAATAGCTACAAAGCCAAAGGCCACACCAAGAGCCATCCCGAGGAGGATTTTGGCATAAAGCGGGAAGTGTTTTTTATTTTGTGCTTCGTTTTTCACGGCTCAAAGATACAAGTTTTTCTTATAACGACCACAATATGTAATAAACCGCTTAGTAACAAACTACTTAGTAATAAAATTATTGCAAAAGTAGGGAGCTTTTTGGTTCAGCGCAAACAAAACCTACATTTTTCACTCATAAAATCACAGAAAACATGCTTATATCCAGCGGTGAATGTGGTAATTTTGTCATTCACCGCTGGATAAAAGACATTTTTTAAAACACAACTAATTTATTATCAAAGATTTGTCATTTATCAAACAAATCATCAACGGTGACTACATTTTGGAAAACGCCGCTGTACTCATTATAAGTCAAGCCCTCAGTGGTCACTAACACATTATGAACAACAGCCCGACGCGGTATCATCTCTTCTAATAGGTTCTGACGATGAACAACCTTTGAATAATAGGCCTTACTGACCGTATATTTCTCGTTGTAAAACTTCATCTCGCAAAGGTTCACAACATTGTCTTTGCGATCAATCAACATGTCAATTTGCGTTCCTTCGGTCTCGTTATCCCCTTTAACCACCCACGCCGACTCCGTTGACGAAACGCCAAGAATATTGAGTGACTTCTTAATCTGTCGAATATGCATAAAACACACTTCCTCAAACGCGAAGCCTCGCCACGAAGACACACATTGCGAAGTCACATTATGCATCCAAAACTCGGAGTCAATCTCCTTTCTGCCCTGCACGAACTTCATGTAAAACAAGCAAAAATGATCTATCAGTTTGTAGTGTTTTTCCCGTTTTCCTTTTCCGAAAGGAATGTACGACTCAATGAAATCACCAGCGACGAGTGCCTTCAACATCGTGCTGAAAGAGCCGCCCCCTGTCAGCCCTGTAGCTTTCGCAAGCTCTTCCTGGGTATAACCTGATCTCCTATTGCCGAGAACCTTCACAATTTGCTTCATTTCCTCTGGTCTCGAAAATACGGAAGAAAACAAGCGGTCGAACTCATCACTCAACACTGCATTCTTCTTAAAGAACAAGTTATCAACATTCTGCGCGAGACTTCGGCCTGACTCAAAATAACTCAGATAATACGGCACACCGCCAAATATCATATAACTTTGTACGATGTCGTAACGCGACATTAGGACACCCTTGCTGTGAAAGAACTGCTCACACTCATTGAGGGTGAACGGCGACAACCTCAACTGACCGGTAAGCCTTCCATACAAGCCTCCATGATTATTAATAAGGTTGTCAGTAATCCAAGAAGTTGCCGAGCCGCAGACCACCAACATGAAATTGTCGCGATGACAGCCCCAGCCGTTCCACAAAGCCTCCAAAGCCGTGACAAAGCCCGAACGAGGTGTGTCCATCCAAGGCAATTCATCAAGGAAAACCACCTGCCGCGAGCCGTCATCAATCGACTGAAGATGCATTTCCAACATAAAGAAAGCCTCAAGCCACGATGTCGGGCACTTGCTTTTCTTCATGCCTTGCCGCTGCAACGACAGATAAAAGTGCTTCAGTTGCTCTTTCAGGCTGTTCTTGTGGTTTTGCTCGTCCACGGGCGACAATCCCGAATGGCGGAAGGTGATTTTCCCTTTCAATGCCTCGTCAACAAGAAAAGTCTTTCCCACACGGCGACGGCCATATACCGCTAAAAACTGTGGCATTTTACTGGAATACAGTCGTTTGATTTCCGAAATCTCGTCTTTTCTGCCAATGATATTCATCATAAAACATCGTTTTATTCAGCGGCAAAGATACAAAAACATCCGTTCACCGCTGAATAAAACACATTTTTTAGCCATTTTTTCTTCAAAAAACATGCTTTTATCCAGCGGCGAACAGGGTAATTTTGTCGTTCACGGCTGGATAAAAGATGGCTTGGAGCAGGATTTTTCATTACACTATTAAAAAAGCGACCAACGTAATGCCTTAACTGCCTTTCTCGCATCATCATCCCCTTGTTCTGCCGCTTTTTTATACCATTTCAATGCCTCCCTTTTACTCCGAGGAACACCTAAACCTCGCACATATAGATTTGCTAAATTAGATTGAGCCAAAGAATAACCTTGCTCTGCCGCCTTTCGGAACCATATTTCCGCTTGTTTATAATCTTGTTTTACGCCCCATCCAAATGCATACAATGTACCAAGATTATTTTGACCCACTGGGTTCCCCTGTTCGGCCGACTTTCTGAACCACATTTCAGCTTGTGAATAATCCTGCGCTACAACATTACCATCTACGAATTCATTTCCGAGCAAATATTGGCCTTCGGCATCACCATGTTCAGCAGCCAACCTAATCCACTTAAGAGCTTCTATTTTATCTTGTTCAACCCCCAAACCTTTCTCATACAACTGACCAAGTTTCCTTTCTCCAAAAGCAATTTCTTGTTCCGCAAGCTTTCGATACCATTTTATGGCTTCTTTGTAGTCTGGTTCAACACCAAATTCATTTAAATACTCATACATTTCTCCGAGTGCTCCCATTGCCACATATTCTTCTTGTTCCGCTGCTTCCTGAAACCATTTTATTGCCTCTAAATAATTCGGCTCCACACCATCACCATCACGATACAACACTCCAAGCGCAAATTGAGAAGGAGTATGGCCCTGCTTCGCCGCTTTCATAAACCATTTTACTGCCTCCTTATCATTTTGTCTTACTCCTTGACCATTTTTATACATCAATCCCAAAGAATACTGTCCCGTTGGATCTCCTATCTCAGCAGATTCACGGAAGCATTCTACCGCCTGAAAATAATTGTTAGTTTCGTATGCTTCATTTCCTTTCCGATTCCAATCTTCTGCGACACTATCTCCTCCTATTTGTTCTGTTATTGAATAATCTCCATACAATTGGTCTTCATTTTCATATGCATCGCTCACCCATTTTTTCAAATCTCGAATTAGTTTTTCACGTTGTGATTTATCGTTCCAGTTAATCATATCACTCAACCCATATAAGAACATAAACTCATCATTCATCTTGCAATCGTCAACATTAATAATCACTACGTGTTTCCCCTTCTTTTCTGCGAAATCCAATTCTTTTAAAGCATACTTTGAATACTGTGAGTTTTCAGAAAGCATAAATAAAAACACAAGACATTGATTGACACCGTCAATAATGTCCTTTGTAAATCTGCTTGAACCACTTTCTATGGCATTCAAATCCATCCAGCATTTAACTTTTATTGTTTCTTCAATGACAGATTTAATTTCCTTTATTTTATCTAATTCTTTCCTTGAATAACTGATAAACACATTAAACTGCTTCTGTTCCATATTGAGATGTATTTAGAAAGTGCAAAAATAAAACTTTTCCAAATACAATTTGCCAAAATGTCAGTTTTCCCAATGGCACGCAATTTGACTATCGCCCCACGTCAATTTGAAATCTTGAAATTTGAAATTTTGAAATCTAAGAAATATGCAAACCGGTAACATTGGAGTAAAGACAGAAAACATTTTCCCTGTCATCAAGAAGTTCTTGTATTCGGACCAGGAGATTTTCCTGCGCGAAATCATCAGTAACGCCGTGGACGCCACGCAAAAGCTGAAAGCCTTGGCCGCCTCGGGCGAGTTCAAGGGCGAGCTGGGCGACCTCACCATCAAGGTGGAAGTCGACAAGAAGAAAAAGACCCTCACCGTGCGCGACCGCGGCATCGGCATGAA
>LXOW01310999.1_pt1 | contig 15437 bp, 9 predicted proteins | sample 1368591 | NCBI WGS metagenome assembly LXOW01 (sample SAMN04884650, study PRJNA319009) | bovine gut metagenome | isolation source: Cow rumen | host: Bos taurus | place: Italy: Legnaro (PD) | collected 2014-07-09 | reverse complement strand
GCTCGGCAGCCTACGCCACACGCCATATCGCCAAGAACCTCGTGGCGGCAGGTCTCTGCGACGAGGCCCTGGTGCAGGTGGCCTACGCCATAGGCGTGGCAGAGCCTGTAGGCATCTATGTCAACACCTATGGCACCGCCAAGGTCGACATGACCGACGGCGAGATTGCCGCCCGCGTGAAGAGGCTCTTCGACCTGCGCCCCTACGCCATCGTGGAGCGTTTCGGGCTGAAGAACCCCATCTTCCGCCCCACCGCCGCCTATGGCCACATGGGCCGCGACCCCTACGAGGCCGAGGTGACCGTCTACAAAAACGACAAGCCCGTCAAGAAAACCGTCCAGTTCTTTGGCTGGGAGAAACTCGACATGGTCGACAAAATCAAGAAAGAATTCGGTATATAATATGCTATTATGACCAAGCTAAGTGTAAATATCAACAAGGTGGCCACCATACGCAATGCGCGTGGAGGCAACACGCCCAATGTGTTGCAGTTTGCCCTGGACTGCGAGCGTTTCGGGGCGCAGGGAATCACGGTGCATCCACGTCCCGACGAGCGGCATATCCGTTACGCCGACGTCTATGCCTTGAAGCCCGTGCTGACGGAGGAATTCAATATCGAGGGCAACCCCAAGGGGGTATCCAAAAGCAAGCCCTACGGCTTTGTGGACTTGGTGAAAGAGATCCGTCCGGCACAGGTGACGCTGGTGCCCGATGCAGAAGGGGTGCTGACTTCCAATGCCGGCTGGGACACTGTGAAGAATTTCGACTATCTGAAGGAGATCGTGGCGGAGTTCAAGTCCTGCGGCATCCGCGTCAGCATCTTTATCGACGCCAATCCCGCCATGATTGAGCAGGCGGCCAAGACAGGCACCGACCGTGTGGAACTATACACCGAGAGTTATGCCAGCCTTTACGCGGCTGGGCGCGAGGAGGCTATCCGTCCTTTCGTCGAGGCAGCCAAGACGGCCCGCGACTGTGGCCTGGGGCTCAATGCCGGCCACGACCTCTCGCTGGAAAACCTCCAGTATTTCCATCAGCAGATACCTTGGCTTGACGAGGTCTCCATCGGCCATGCTCTCATCTCCGACGCCCTTTACTTAGGCATTGAAGAGACCATCCACCGTTATCTTGCCTGCCTAAAGTAGTGACCAGGAACCTATTAGGGTTTTCTCATAATCAAGAGTACCAAGCATGGCGAGGTACTCTTTTCTTTTGATGGGACGGGCGCCGAGGCTGGCCAGGTGAGGAGTCTCCTGCTGGGCATCGATGAATCGGAAGTTGTGGCGGATGCTGAAGTCGACCAGATGCGCCAAAGCCACCTTGGAAGCATCAGTCATGAGGTGGAACATGGACTCGCCGCAGAACATCTGCCCGAGGCTCACGCCATAGAGTCCCCCGACGAGTACCCCCGCGTGGAAAGTCTCGAAACTGTGTGCCACCCCCAACCGGTGCAGGCGGACGTAGGCCTCAACCATCTCTTCCGTCACCCACGTGCTGTCCTGACCTTCGCGCCGCACACTGCCGCAATGGCGCATCACCTCATCGAAGCAGGTGTCCACGCGTACCTCGAACTTGCCTGACCGTAGCACCCGACACAGACTCTTGCTGCAGCGGAATTCCTTGGGGAAGAGTACCATCCGTGGGTCGAGAGACCACCACATGATGGGGTCGCCTGCGTTGTACCACGGGAAGAATCCAGAGCTGTAGGCATTGATGAGGCGCTGGGGCGAAAGGTCGCCACCGATGGCGCCAATGCCTTCGGGTTCAGCCTCCTCGGGGTCGGGAAAACCCAGGTATTCGGGGTCAAGTTGATAAATCATTTGTCGAAGAGTTCTTTCAGCAGGGCCTTGCAGCCAACGGTGATATCCTCCCAGGCGGCGTCGAAGTTGCGCGTGTACCACGGGTCTGCCACGTCGCGGTGGTGATGACGCTTGTCGGAAGGGTCGGTATGGTCGAGCAGGAGGGAAATCTTGCCTTCGGGGTCGTCGGGGATGATGCGGCGGATGCCCCACAGGTTTTCCTCGTCCATGAGTACCAGCAGGTCGTAATAGTCATAGTCGGCCCGTGTCACCTGCCGGGCGGCATGCCGGGCGCCGTGGATGCCGTGGGCCTCGAGGGTGCGCAGGGCCATGGGGTAGATGGGGTTGCCAATCTCCTCGCGGCTGGTGGCAGCAGAATCGACCTCCAGCCTCTCCCCCAGCCCGGCCTCCTCGGCCATCCGGCGCATCACAAACTCCGCCGTCACACTGCGGCATATATTTCCATGACAAACAAATAGTATTTTCTTCATAATCGTGATTGAAAGTGCAAAAATAAAAAAAATATTCGTACTTTTGCATTTTCGCCCGGTGTACGGGCCGACATCAAATCAATTTCTACAACAATGAGAAAGATTGTATTCCTTATCCTTTCCCTCCTTTGCGCTACGGCATACGCGCAGCAGGGCGACAATCAACCCAACCTCGGACTCATCCCCACTCCACAAAAGGTGGAGATGGGAAACGGTTTCTACAAGGGCCAGAAGCCTTTTTGGAACTATAAGACGAAGAGAATCAAGGTCGACTCGCTGCCCGCGGAACGCAATATGGAGGAGGCTTACCAGATTGTGATTGACAAGAAGAACATCACCGTGCGCTACATCACCACCGCGGGATGGAACTATGCCTGCTACACGCTCCAGCAACTGGAACAATTGTACGACACGCTGCCCTGCATGACCATCACCGACTGGCCCGCCTACCGCTACCGCGTATGGATGGACGACCAAAGCCGCGGACCCGTACCCCATAGCAAGTACCGACACAAGCAGCAATGGCGGCTGGAGCGTCTGAAATACAACGCCTACACTTACTACACCGAGCATACCCTCTACCAGGAGGAATACCCCGACCTGGCTCCCGCCTATGCTCACGCAAAGAACTATCCCCGCCTCGGAACTCAACCAATTACCAACCTACAGCTCTTCGCCCATGCCGAGAAGACCCTCCGCATCCCTTATTACCAGCACCTTATGGACTCCCGCGCCAACTTCAACCCCGCCAACGAGGAGACCTACACCTTCCTCTTCGACCGCATCGTCGCGGCCATGAAACAGACGCCCTCGGAGTTCTTTATCATCAACTGCGACGAGACAGAGCAACTGGGCTCTGGCCGTGCCAAACAGCTTGTCGACAGCCTCGGCGCCGACCAAGTCTATGTAGACCATATCAACCGCTGCTGCGAACTGATTGAACGGGCGCATTACCTGCTCCACCAAGGCGACCTGCGCGAGGAGGGTGAACTGGAATTCCCCCGCGTGCTGATGTGGGGCGACATCGTTGCCAAGAACCCCGCCATGATGAAGCAACTACCTGAAGAGATGACCTATATCATGTGGGCCTATGAACCTTTGGACAGCTACGACCACCTCATCAAGCCTTTTGCGGACAACGGCACCCCCTTCTGGGTGGCCCCCTCCCTCAGCCACAGCAGCAACATGATTCCCAACCCCCAACGCTACATGAAGAACATCGCCAACCTGGCGCGCGACGGCTACAAGGCTGGGGCCGAAGGCCTTATCAACACCTGCTGGGACGACAACGGCGAGGCCCTTTTCGACAACTGCTGGCATGGCCTCTATTGGAGTGCCGAGATGGCATGGAACCCCCTCAAGACCAACAACCCCGAGGAGCTAAAAGCCCGCGAGGAACAATTCAACCGCAACTTTGAGCGGCTGTTCTACGGCAAACCCGACTCAACCGACAAGTACGACATCCCCACATATAACGTTCTCCCATCCAACGTCAGCACCTTATACCAGGTAGGCACCCTCGAAAATGATACCCTCATCGGCGACTGGTACACCTCCGCAGCCCTCATGGAGCCCCTCCTCAACTTCAACCCCGATAACACCTCCCCTGCACTCATCGACAGGGTAACCGCCGTGAAAAAACTGATTGCCTCCATCGAGGTCGACTCCGCCGCTAACCCCCATGCCCAGTACGCCCTGCACCGCATCAAGGCCACAGCGCAGAAGGCCGTGCTGAGGTACGTGATATACCACGGTTTGGAGAAATATGTCCCCTACGCAGAAGAATACTTCCAGACCCTCACCAACCTCAAGCGCGAATACCTCCGCCTCTGGGACCAGGAGAACGGAGAATACGAGCGCTACATCGTCTGCAACCGCTATGACGACCTTGCCCGCGAGGTGCTGGAACTCGACCGCCATGTATTCATGGATATTGAAGAGACCAGTGGCGCGGCGCCCAAGGTACGGCTGAGAACCACCGTCGCCGGCGACCGCCCCATCTACTACACCCTCGACGGCAGCGAGCCCAACGAAGCCTCCACCCTTTATGAAGGACCCTTCCCACTGGAGCGTTCTGCCACCATCCGCGCCATCGCTTACAACGAGTACGGCGAGGGAGTCATCACCTCCCAGTACCTCCTCTCCCACCTCGGCATGGGGGCAAAAGCCACCCTCCAGACGCCTTTCTCCACCTACAAGGCCATCTACTCAGGCGGAGGCGAGAACGCGCTCACCGACGGCATCCAGGGCTCAAATAGCACCTACGCCGACGGCCATTGGCAGGGCTATTGGGGCGACAGCATCGACGCTGTCATCGACTTCGGCAAACCGACGGAAATCCGCAAGGTCTCCATGCGTTTCATGCAGAACACCTTCGACTGGATTTTGGGCCCCACCAGGATTAAGGTCTATACCTCCGACGATGGCAGGCTGTGGCGCCTGGCCGCCGACCAGCCTTGCGGCATGGACCCCCGCGAAACGGGGATGCGCCTGAAACATCACAGCATAGACATGATGCAGACCTCTAAAGGAAATATCGTATTGGGGTATCCCGTCGTCCGTTACCTCCGCGTCGTCGTCCCCAACCCAGGTACCCTTCCCGACTGGCATCCCGCTCCCGGGCAACCCAGCTACCTCTTCTGCGACGAGATAGTCATAGAATAAAAAGAGGGTGTCTCGCAACAGCAGAGACACCCTCTTTCCGTTTATCTCATTCTCTCCAATGCCGCTTGCGCGGGGGCATAGCCCATATCGGCGGCTTTCTTGTACCAGGCTTTGGCTTTCTTGGCGTCGGGCTTGACGCCTTCGTCGCCGTCGGCGTAGTAGGCGCCGAGGTAGTACATGGCGGTGGGATTGCCGGCGTCGGCGGCCTTCTCAAGCCACTTCATGGCCTCGGGGACACTCTTCTCCACGTACATGCCGTTCAGGTAGCACTGGGCCATCATCATGTAGCCCCGCATGTATTCATGCTCGGCGGCCACTTGGTATAGCTCGAAAGCCTTCTGCGAGTTGAGCACCACGCCCTGGCCTTCCTGGTAGCAGTAGCCCAGGTTGCAATACGACTCCAGGCTGCCCTGCGCGACGCCTTTCTCGAAATACAGCACGGCGTTCTTGAAGTTGCCCTGCTCCTCGTAGACGTCGCCCAAGGTGTTGATGGCGCGGATGTTGCCGAAGTCGGCGGCGCGTTCCAGATGACGGATGGCCTCGACGGTGTCAGCGCGGCAGCCCCAGCCGTTGAGATGGCAGAGGCCGAGGTAGTATTCCGACTTCTCATGCCCGAGGCTGACGGCGGTGTCGAGGTATCTCTTGCCGAGGGTCTCGTCCTCGGCGCAGCCATTTCCTTGGAGTGTGGCGAGGCCCAACTGGGCATAGGCTTCAGCGTTATAGGCCCTGCTGACGGCCACCTCAAACAGGCGGTGGGCCTCCACGGGATCCGGCTCAATGCCGACACCCTCTTGCAGACAGAGACCCAACAACACGATGGCATCCACGTTGCCACGCTGCCCTGCGACGGTAAGGTATTTCACGGCATTCTCATTACTTCCCTCGTTGAGGAGCATCCTGCCGATAAAGTAGCTGGCTTCGGCGCTGCCGTTCTTGTGGCCTTCCAGATAGTAGTAAAGAGCGGAGTCGCCGTTGGCAGTGAAACCGGCTCTGCCGTAGTTGAAGAAATCGGCCAGGCGGTAGGCGGCGTTGCCCACGCCCAACCCGGCTGCCTTGTAGAGGTAAGGGATGGCGGCGGCGGTGTCGATGTCTACGCCACAGCCCTCCATGTAGGAACGTGCCACATAGTAGGTGCCGGCACCCGAGCCCAGCGAGTCGGCGCGACTGTAGAGTTCAAAGGCTTTCTTCTGGTCCTGCTCCAGCACTCCTTCCAAGCCCTGGCGATAGGCGTCGCCCAGGAAGCACAGGGCCAGCGTGTGCTCCCTGTCGGCAGCCATGCGGTAGTAGTCGATGGCCTTGACATAGTCCACGGGCAAGCCGCCCAGCCCATATTCATAGAAGTAGCCCACCTTGTAATAGCCGGCAGGCACGTTGTTTTCTTCCAGCATGCGGTAGCGTTCCAGGGCGGCCTCATAGTCCACGCTGTCGACATAGTCACCCTCCTCGTAGCAGACACCCACATAGTAGATGGCCTCCAGCCAGCCGGCATCGGCAGCCCTGGTAACCAGTTGCATGCCTTTCTCGATGTCCTTGGGTTTCTGCTTGCCGATGTTGCCGTCGAGATACATCTTGCCCAGTTGGAACTTGGCGTAGGCATTCTCCGATTTCAAATAGCATTCGGCGGCCTTCTTATAGTCCTGCTTCACGCCCAGGTTGGGGTTGCCCGTCTCGTAGATGCCGCCCATCACGTCGGCGCACTGGCTGCTGCCATTCTTGATGCCTTTCTGCAGGTATTCCACCTTGTCGGTGACTACGGCCATCCAATAGTATCCATCGGGGTCGCCCTTGTCGACCATCTCCTGGAAGTACTCCATGGCACGGTCGTTGTTGCCATTGTTGGCGTAGAGCTTGCCCAGCGGCTCCAAGGCCGAGACGTCGCCTTTGTCCACCGCCATGCGGTAGTATCTTGCCGCCTCGGGCAGGTCGCGGTATTCCTCGTCCTCGTAGAAGGCTGCCAACACCCTGGCGCATCTGTCGTTGCCATACACGTCGGCGCCCCGTTTCAGCCAGCGCATGGCCTCCTCGGTGTTGGCCTCGCAGGCCATGCCGTTATAGTTCATGATTGAGAGCTGATAGCAGGCATAGCCCCGATATTCGGGATGGGCATCCTTCATACTCTCCAGCAAGGTGTAGTAATGATAGGCCTGTTCATTTTCGTCGTTGTTGGCGTAAAAGTCGGACAAGTGTGACAGGGAAATAAAACCCTTGTTCTCCGCGCTTCTCTTCCAATAGGCCACGGCGCGGGCTGTGTCGCGCAGCGCCTCGTTGTCGCAGGTAGAATAAATCAATCCCGCGATCGACAGTACTTCGTCCACCGGGAACTTCTTGGCGGCGTCGGCAATGAGCTCTTTCGCCTTGGCCTCGTCGACGTCCACGCCATAGCCCGAAAAGTACATGGTGGCAGCCCTCTCGCAGGCCCACGGCTCATTCCATTTCAAGCCCTCGTTGATATATTTCCATGCGGTCTTGTAGTCTTGCTTGTCGACATAATAGTTTGTCAGGGGCAAGCCGGCATCGTATTCATTGTCTTTCCACGACTTCTGCCAGCTGGCCACGGCTTTCTTCTCGTTCTTCTCATAGCCATACTCGCCGTTGGCATAGCAATAGCCGAGGTAGAGGTAGCCCCATTTCGAGCCTTTCTTCACGGCCTGTTGCAGATATTCGAGAGCCTTGGCGGAGTCTACCGCCACGCCAATGCCGCTTTCGTAGATGACATGCATCGCTGCCAGCGCGTTGGGGAGACCCTTCTCGGCCCATTCCTTGCGGATGGCCACATAGCGTGCCGTGTCGCGGGGCAGGAGGGTGCTGCGCAGGTAATAGCGTGACACGCGCAGCCAGGCCTCGCCGTCGCCCATGTCGGCGGCTTTCTGGAACCACCGCAGCGCAATAGTCGAGTCTTGCGGCACACCGGCACCGTTTTCATAGCATTCGCCCAACAGCACCATAGCGGCGGGGTTGCCTTTCTCGGCCTTGGCAATCAACTTGGCATCAGCCTGAGCCTGAGCGGCTACGGGCATCAGTGCCATCAAAAGAAGAGCATAGAATAAACGTCTTGTCATATCGATATGTGTATTTTTTTCGCGCTGCAAAGATACGGAAAAAATCTTATACCGCAAGAAATTATTGTCGCCAAACTTTTTCTCATCGAATCCAACCACTTGCCACCGGCCACCGACCACCATCCCCCGGCCACCGGCAACTGCCCACCGACCGCTGGCCACAATGTCCATTATTGCTTGTCTTTGCAAGGGGACGAATTATCTTTGATTTTTTTTTGGCGCCTTGATACAATAAAGGCAAATGTAGTGCGTTATTGAATTGTTTTCATGGCCCTGAAAAGCAATTCGCTTTCCAGATTAGATGCCGGAAGGGTGGGAATAGATGTCTTTTTTTATGGTTGTTATGGACGTCTATCCTGTGGCCGGCATCTTTTTTTTTGCCCCGACCTGCCGGCATGCCTTTGGCTCTCGCACGACGCGGGGATGAACGCCCCTCTTCATCACGATTTTGGTATTTATTCCTGATTTCCAAGGCTTATTGACGGCGTTTCCCTCTCAATGTCATTCCAACAGTCTTGTCGGAAAGGGGTTGCCAACGGCCATAGAACTGCACCGCCTGACTGCCCTGCAGGGAGGCGACTCCGGAACACTTTGTTGCATCGGATTGCGTACCAGACCCAACGGAAAAACCTTCACCGTTAGGAGAGTCCTGTTTTTGTGTACGTTAGAACATAACAACGCTTGGCTGGCTCCTTTTTTGCAGCCCCACGATGGGGTCACTGGAATTTTTGTGTTCTTCCAGTGATCTTCCAGTGATCTTCCAGTGATCTTCCAGTGATCCTCCACTTTAGGAGCGGAAGATCAACGGAGGATCAGAGGAAGATCAAAGGAAGATCAAAAAATGGGCACCAAAGGAGAACAGGGACGGGTGAAAAGGGGCAAAGACGGTGGCCGGAGGTGACAATAAAGGAGCGAATTGGGCGTTATCGAGGAAAAAGAAACATGATGGATTGGGATATACAACCGTGCGGTATCGACGACCTCGAGGGGGTGCTGGCCTTGGAGCGGGAGGTGCTTGCGCATCTGGAACGCCCCGAGATGCTGCGCCGCAACACACGTGAGATGTGGCAGGAATGCCTGCAGGCGCCGCACCTCTGCCTGGGGGCATGGCTCCGCACGGGCGAGGGCACGCGCGAGGCGATGCCGGCGGCTGTGGCTGTGTTGTTTGTGCCAGCCGAAGGGTCGGCAGAGGCATTGGCACCCCTCCTGACCACCGTCGACACACAAGGCCGACGGGCGGCCCACTTCAAGATCTGTATGGTGCATCCGCACTGGCGGGGGCACCACCTACAATGGCAGCTGGGACTGCTGCTGCACGAGGAAGCCCGCCGGAGGGGGTACGACCTGCTGTGCGCCACCGCCGCGCCCTGCAACACCGCCAGCATCCGTAGCCTGCAACGCCTGGGGTACCGCATCGACAGCACAGTGAAAAAATATGGCTTTGAGCGCCTTCTTTTCTACTGTTTCAATTAAAATATGTATCTTTGCAGTGTGAAACACGCGCCGGACAACGCCGTCAGGAAGAACGTAAGAGACACACAATGAGACATCTGTTGGCAAAGACACTCACCACACTGGCTTGCGCAATCATCTTGCTGCATGCCGTAGTGCCGCACCATCACCACGATTGTGACGGCGAGGTGGGCATTGTCTTTGAGACGGAACTGGGCTGCCACCACCACCATCCGCACCACGCGGATGCCAATGGCGAGTGCAACCACCACTCGGATCATCCCTTCGACATCTGCCGGCTGGCCGACATGCTCTCCCATCTGGTGCTGAACACCAAGGATGACGAGCAGTTGCTTGACATGCAGGCGCAGGCCGAGGCCGTCCATCTGACTGCCGACATGCTTCCCGCAGCAGGATGCGGGATGTGCGGGATGGAACGCCTGCCGGCGAGGCGTATGCCGCAGCTGCGGGCGTCGGCAATGCCACAGCCGCCCCTGGTTGGCGGCGAGGCGCGGCGAGGACCGCCGGCGACAGCCTGACAGACGGAGGCACCCCACGGGGTGCTTCGCACCATTCACTTGTTTTCGCGGGCGCAAAGCCTGCTCACCATTAATTCTTTTGCAATATGAAGAAAATCATTTCTATCATGGTGGCTGTCTGTCTGATAAGCACCATAACGTCGTGCCACCGCCAAGGCGAGGCCGTCCACGAGGACGCGCACGGGCACGAGAGCCATCATAGCCATGACCACGGTCATGCGCATGACCATGAGCATCATCATGACCATGGCGACAATGTAGTCCAGTTTTCCAACGCGCAGGGACTGAAAGTAGGGCTGGCGTTGGAGAAGGTGCAGTACAGCACCTTCGGACAAGTGATCCGTACCACCGCGCAGGTGCTGCCCTCGCAGGGCGACGAGCGCGAAGCCACGGCCCCCTCGGCAGGCGTGGTACTCTTTGCCAACCCCAACCTGGTGGAGGGCGCCGCGGTGCAGGCGGGACAGAAACTGTTTGAGATACAAAGTAGCGGCATGGCCGACAACAACATGGCCGTCCGTCTGCAGGAGGCCTCGGCCAACTACAACGCCGCCAAGGCGGAATACGACCGCAAGCAAGCCCTTGTGGCTGACAAGATTGTGAGCCAGGCCGAGGTGGAACGCGCCCGCGCCGCATACGAGTTGGCCAAAGCCACCTACGACAACCTGCGTGCCAATTTCTCGCCCAACGGCTCTGTGGTGCGCGCCCCCATCAGCGGTTATGTCAAGAGCATCAACGTCCGCAACGGCGGCTTTGCCGAGACGGGGCGCTCGGTGGTGACCGTGGCGCAGAACCGCGACCTGCAGCTGCGCGCCGAGGTACCGCCACGCTACTATCAGGCCCTGAAGAACATCACGGGCGTGAACCTCCGCGCGGCAGGCGACGACAGCGTCTACAGCCTCAAGTCCCTCAACGGGAGCCTGGTGTCCTATGGCAAGGCCACAGAGACTGCCAGCCCGATGATTCCCGTCACCTTCCGCGTGCGCAACACGGGCAGCCTGCTGAGCGGCACGTTTGTGAACATCTACATCACCACCGCCGCCGACAGCCAGGTGCTGACGGTACCAAACACGGGCATCGTCGAGGAGATGGGCAATTACTTTGTCTTTGTCAAGGTATGCCAGGAGGAATATGAGAAACGCCTGGTAACCCTTGGTGCCACAGACGGGTTGCGTACGGAAGTCACCTCGGGCCTCAAGGAAGGGGAATGGGTGGTGGCCCGTGGCGCCATGATGGTAAAACTGGCACAGAGCAGTGGCGCCCTCGACCCCCACGCAGGACATGTGCATTAAAACAAGAACAGCCAATAAAGCACTGGAAATGACTATGAAAAGGATATTCTTTCTATTGATGATAGCGGGACTTGCGGTGCCCGGGCAGGCACAGCGGAGGTACGAGCAGGTGCTGCAGCTGGTAGAAGAACACTGCCCCATGCTGCAGGCTGCCCGTCAGCATTGCGATGCCGCACAGATGCAGGCGCAGGTAGGGTTACTGCTGCCAGACCCCGAGGTGGAGTTGTCTCTCTTCCGCGGAGACCCCGCCGACCAAGGCACACGCTGGGACTTGCGGGTGACACAGTCGTTTGAGATGCCCTCCGTATATGTGCGTCGCGCACGGCTCCGCGCCCTGGCACAAAAGGCAGCCGAACTGGACTATCAGACCGTGCACAACGCCCTGATGCACGAGACGCAACAGCTCTGCGCCGAGCTGGTATACGCCCAAGGAATTGCAGGTGTCTATAGCCGATGTGCGGCAGCGGCTGCACAGCTGGAAGTGATGTACGAGAAAAGCATGGCACAAGGCGCCTGCTCGGCATTGGAATACAACAGGGCACGCATGGAGGCCGTCAGCCTGAAAGACAAGGCCTCACGTGCGGCATTGCATGTACATGAATTGTATAACGACCTGGGAAAGATGACGGGGACAGCGCTGGTCAACGTCCGCCTGGAGGAGTATGACACCGTGATACTGCCCAAGGATTTCGACGGCTGGTATGACACGCTGGAGATGGGCAACCCGCAACTGCGTGCCTTGCAGAACGAGATGGAGCGGAGCCGGCAGGAGTTGCAGCTCAATCGTGCCAAATGGCTGCCAGAGATGTCGTTGGGATATGTCTCAGAGACTGTCACGGGTTCTGCCTTCCGCGGCGTGGCCTTGGGGATGACCCTCCCCCTGTGGAGCCAGCCGAGGGCCGTCAGACAGGCGCACCTGGCCTATGCTGCTGCCAATCAGGAACTGGAAGCCCAACGGCAAGCCACGGGCAACGAGATGCGCGGCAGATGGGAAAGGCTGGTACTACTGCAGGGCAACCTTGAGGAGATGCGTCAGGGCTATGCCGAGAACAACAGTCGCGACTTGCTTGACAAGGCATTGATGGCCGGCGAGATAACCCTCGAACAATACCTCATTCAGACAGACTACTACCTACAGCAGGAACTCACCCTCTGGGAGATTGCCTACGAACTGGAACGCGGCTATATCGACCTCTATGCCTTTACGTTGTAACCCCTAAAATGAACCATTATGCTTAACAAGATAATCAAATTCAGCCTAAACAACAAGTTCTTCATCCTGGTGGCCTCGGCGCTGCTGGTGGTGGCAGGGCTGTGGTCGGCAGGCAAGATGGACATTGACGTATTCCCCGACCTCACCGCCCCGCAGGTGGTGGTGATGACCGATGCCCACGGCATGGCTCCCGAGGAGGTGGAACGCCTGGTGACATTCCCGATAGAGACCGCCGTCAACGGCGCCACAAGTGTCCGCAGGGTACGCTCCACCTCATTGCAAGGGTGCAGCTTTGTATTTGTCGAATTCGACTGGGGGATGGACGTATTCCGTGCCCGTCAGGTGGTTAGCGAGAAGATGACCACACTGGCAGAGGCACTGCCCGAGGGGATTACCCCTGTGTTGGCACCCCAAAGCAGCGTCATGGGAGAGATTCTCTTCATAGGCCTGCAGATTGACACCACGGTGCAACATACCCCAGCCACCGACATGCAGGAGCTGCGTACCCTGGCAGAGTGGGTGGTCAAGCCCGCCATCCTGGGCACAGGCGGGGTGTCGCAGGTGACCATCATCGGCGGTGACTACAAAGAATACCAGATACTTGCAGACCCCATCAGGATGCACACCTACGGGGTCGCGATGGCCGATATTGAGGCATTGGGACGGACCCTGAGCACCAACTCGACAGGTGGCGTCATCCGCGACTACGGCAATGAGTATGCCTTGCGGGGCATGGGACGCAGCAACGATGTGGAAGAACTGGGACGCACCTTCGTGACGATGCACGAGGGGCACCCCGTGCGCCTGGCAGACGTGGCCGAGGTGCGCATCGGCAACGCCCCCCACCAGGGCTATGCCTCGAGCAACGCCAACCCTGCCGTCATCCTGTCGGTATCCAAACAGCCCAATATCAACACGCTGCGCGTGACGGAGAACATCGAGGCCAACCTCGAGAACATCCGCCATTCCCTGCCTCCCGACGTGCAGATGAACACCCGCATCTTCCGCCAGGCCGACTTCATCTCCTCCTCCGTGGGCAATGTCGGCGAGGCGCTGCTCGAAGGCGCCCTGTTCGTCATCATCATCCTTTTCCTCTTCCTCGGCAGTTTCCGCACAACGCTGATTTCCATCTTCTCCATACCGCTGTCGCTGCTCGGGACTATTTTGGTGCTATACCTGTTGAATATGGAAATCAACACCATGACCCTCGGCGGCATGTGCATTGCCATAGGCTCACTGGTGGACGACGCCATCATTGACGTGGAGAATGTCTATAAACGGCTGAGGCAGAACCATGCCCTGCCGCCGGAGGAGCGCGACACTGCCTTCAACGTGGTGTTCCGAGGCTCGTCAGAGATACGCAGTTCCATCATCCACGCCACGTTTATCATCATCGTCACCTTCGTGCCGCTGTTCTTCCTCAGCGGGTTGGAAGGGAGGATGCTGAAACCCCTGGGCATCGCCTACATCATCGCGCTGTTCATGTCGCTGTTGGTAGCCATGACAGTGACGCCCCTGCTGTGCAAACTGATGCTCTCGGACGACGCCTATCTCAGCCGTCGGGAGAAGGACAGCTGGATAGCCCGCTGGCTGGCAAGACATTACCGCAAGGCATTAACATGGACGTTGGAACATACCCGTCCGGTGCTGACGGCCACGGGAGTGCTGCTGGTGGTAGCGGTAGGACTGCTTTTCACCATGGGACGCGGATTTCTGCCCGACTTCAACGAAGGTTCGTTGACGATAGCAGCGGTAGCAAAGCCAGGCATCTCGCTGGAGGAAAGCAACCGCCTGGGCAACCTCATTGAACAAGAGTTGCTCAGCATCCCCGAGGTGACCTCCACGGCGCGCCGCACAGGTCGCGGGGAACTGGACGAGCATTCTCAGGCCACCAACGGGGCCGAGATTGATGTCAACTTCGCCCTCACAGACCGCCCGAAAGAGGCTTTCATGGCCGAGGTGCGCAGCCGGCTGGCAGCCATACCCGGCATCACCACCAGCGTGGGACAGCCTCTCGGGCACCGCATTGACCACATGGTCAGCGGCACTCAGGCCACCATCGCCATCAAGGTGTTTGGCACCGACCTCAGCCGCCTTTATATGATAGGCAACCAAATCAAAAGTCTGACAGCCAATATCGAAGGTCTGGTGGACGTAAACGTGGAGCAGCAGACGGAAACGCCACAACTGCAAGTACGCGCCAACCGCGACATGCTGGCACAATATGGCATCACGATGGAGCAGTTCAACAACTTCGTGGCCACGGCATTCAACGGCGAGAAAGTCGGCGAGGTTTACGAGGGACAGCGCAGCTTCGACCTCGTCCTCAAGCAGGACTTCGGCCACGAGCCCCTCACCGTCGACGATGTCCGCGACGCCTTGATAGACACCTACGGCGGGGGGTGCGTACCTTTGGGACAGGTGGCAGAGGTGGTTTCCGTGGGCGGCCCCAACACCATCTCAAGAGAGAATGTGCAGCGCAAGTTAGTGGTGTCGGCCAATGTGAGTGGCCGCGACGCCCTCAGCGTGGTAGACGACATCAAGCATACACTCGACACGGAACTTGCTTTGCCTGAAGGCTATCGCGTGGAGTATGGCGGACAGTTCGAGTCGGCCCGCACGGCCTCAAGAACACTGCTGCTGGTGTTCCTCATAGCTCTGGGAATCATCTACCTGCTGCTCTACACAGAATTCCGCAGCCTGTCACTCTCCCTTATCGTGCTGCTCAACTTGCCGTTGGCACTCATCGGCGGCGTGCTGGCCGTCAGGTTGGGTTCTGGCGTATTGAGCATTCCGGCATTGATAGGATTCATCACGCTCTTCGGCATCGCCACCCGCAACGGTATCCTACTGGTGGCTAAGTACCAATCGCTTACGGCGGGCAACGGATTGCAACTCAAGGTGCGTGACGCTATCCTCCAAGGTTCCGTC
>LXOW01463635.1_pt1 | contig 15438 bp, 14 predicted proteins | sample 1368591 | NCBI WGS metagenome assembly LXOW01 (sample SAMN04884650, study PRJNA319009) | bovine gut metagenome | isolation source: Cow rumen | host: Bos taurus | place: Italy: Legnaro (PD) | collected 2014-07-09 | reverse complement strand
TAGTATTGCGTCATCAGACTGTTGTAGTCTCCCATCTCTGCAAACAGCTCGCCAGCTTTTATTTCCTGTCCTGTCTTATAAAGTGCACCTGCATAGATGTTCTGCATCATCTCCTTATAGACGGTCTCAATATATTGACTGGCAGTCTGCTCCCAGAAGTTGACATTTTCCTGATGGTTGCCTAACAGCATGTTGCAACGCATAAAGAGCAGGGCGTGCTGTGAGCGCAGACGTGTCTTCAGTTTGCTCTGGGCGTAAGTCCTGATGTTCTGCAAGGTCTTGGTGCGTTTGGCAATCTGTTCTTTGGTAGGATAGTCCCATGCTTCACTTCTGACATCACTTGAGCAGTCAAGGTATTTNNTTCCAGTTGTTGTCACAGATTGTCTCCACACGTTCTCTGAAATCTGTCTGGTCATAGACGTTGAACAGATAGTAGTTGTGGGTGTCAAACCATCCACAGGCCAGAATAGGTAGAACCAGGGTGGCCAATAAATTAGTGATGATAAATCGTTTCATAGGTCTTGGGTTTATAACGATTAATATTTTCTTTATCTAAATGATAGGTGATGATACTGCGTTTCAATCCTGGCCGCTCCTGCTCTACAGCCTCCTTCACCTTCAGTATCTCAGCCTCCTCCACCGTATGAACTAGGTTCACGCCTTGAATCACCCTGAGCCATGAATAGACAGGGTATGCCGCAGCTAAGGGAAGAGGATAGTCGTCAAGTCGCTTTAGATAGGGTGACACATCCCGGATATCGAGAATCGGGTTGCGCTCAGTCCATTTCCTTGGGTCGCCCGTATTGTAGAGCATCAACACCCCATAGTCAACGGGAGGTGCTTCCATAGCCAATTGGTGCAGACGAATGGTTGTAGAAAGAATATGGGAAGCAGCGTCTGCTGGATGAACCTGTTCCTGCCAGGCAGTCCTCACTTCTTTGAGAAACTCGTAGTAAGTCTGCCTGCTTCGCTCTGTATAGTCGCAGTCAATCTGTATCTCGTGGACATTTTTGATATCATTCGTTTCGTTCATCTGCCGAATGCGCTGCACTAGTTTATGGGCAAGTCCCTTGTGGGGCTGATGCATGCAATTCTCGGTGATATAAACTGTTGGTATCAGTTCGATGTTGTCTGGTAAGGTGTCATTGAAGGTGATCGTTGCATTGGGCATCGGCCCTATTGCTGTGTCGTTGATGACCACATCGAAGTAACGGCAATACACCTTATTTATATTATAGGTGTTGAGGAAGGCTCTTTCAGTGGAGTCAAGTCTGAGGTCAGTGCGCCAATAATACACGGCATTCCCCTCAGGCAGTTCTTCCTGCTGTGTGCAGTTTGTGAAGATCATGCCTAAGACCCCCATGATAACTATCATCATCCGTTTCTTTGCTTCCATGTGTTACTGCAAAGTAAAACAAACACCTGACACGAACTACAGCAATTCTGGCAATTGGAAGAGTTTATTGCTATTGCTGCCCTTGATGAGGATGTAGTAACCCTCGGGAGTATGCTCTTTAATTGCGGCTTTGACTTCCTCTGTGTTGTGGAATTTTCTAAATGGACAAGGGATGTCCTTGAAATTGTCACCCACAAGCCATACTTCATCATAGCCAGCCGCTTCAAGATAGCTCACCAACAATTGGTGCTCTTGGTCGCTGTCGGTACCGAGCTCACCCATCTGTCCTATGATGGCCATCTTATGGTCTGCCTGCATCAGACTGAAGTTTTCAAGGGCTGCCTGCATCGATGACGGATTGGCATTGTAGGCATCTACGATAAGGTGGTTCTTGGCTGTAACGGTCATCTGTGAGCGGTTGTTACTAGGCGTGTATTCTTCAAGTGCAGCACAGATCTTCTTACGATCTACACCGAAGTTTATACCAACAGCGATGGCTGCCAGTAAGTTGCTGATATTGTATGACCCGATGAGTTGAGTCTGGACCTTATGCCATTTTGTGGAACGACCCTCCTCTTCGAGTGTCATTAACGGCTCGCGCCAGCGGAATTTCAGGAACGGGTCGCATGCGATCACTTCTCCACTAATGCAGCTGTATTGGTTCTCTGGATCAGTAGAATAGGGGGATAACCAGATTTCCTCATCATCTCCAATCTGGTTCATCAGATATTCGTTGTCGGCATTGATGAAAATAAGACCGTCTTGACGAGTACGGAGAAAGTCATAAAGTTCGCACTTGGTCTTGATGACGCCCTCGAACGATCCGAAGCCTTGTAGGTGGGCTTTTCCGACATTGGTGATGAGGCCACAGGTGGGCTCTGCTGTTTCTGCGAGTGTCTTGATGTCGCCAGGATGACTGGCTCCCATCTCGATGACGGCTATCTCATGCTCTTGAGTCAGACGGAAGAGCGTTTTGGGGACGCCGACATCGTTGTTGAAGTTGCCCTGTGTATAAAGAACATTGAACTTCTGAGACAGGACAGCCGCAACAAGTTCCTTTGTGGTGGTCTTCCCGTTGGTACCAGTAATGCCAATGACAGGGATATCAAACTGACGTCGGTGTTCACGGGCTAAGTCCTTGAAAGTCTGCAGACAGTCATCAACCAGGATGAACCTGTTGTCACTATCTGGTATGACGCTCTTGTCATCGACGATAGCATATGCACAGCCTTTTTCAAGAGCTGATGCTGCGAATTGGTTACCGTCAAACGACTCTCCCTTTAGGGCAAGAAAGATACTTCCCTTAGGGCAGTCACGACTGTCAGTCGTAATCTGCGGGTGCTGTTGATAAAGCTTGTATAGTTCTGCAATTTCCATAAACTTCGTAAATTTTGCTGCAAAGATAATGAAAAATCTTAATTCATGATTCTTATTTCTTAATTATTTTGTATCTTTGTAGGCGATATGAACTATACAATCAACGTACACGGAAGGCTGATGGATCTTTCTGAGCCGCAGGTGATGGGCATCCTGAATGTGACGCCTGACTCTTTTTTTGCTGGTAGTCGCAAACAGACTGAACATGAGATAGCCGAGCGGGCTAATCAGATCGTAGAGCAAGGAGCTACGATGATAGACGTAGGCGGTTATTCCACACGTCCAGGTGCCAGTGTAGTGACTGAGTCAGAAGAGATGGACAGATTGCGCTTTGCCTTGGATATTGTGCGGCGTGAGTTGCCTTTCTCAGTGGTCTCAGTCGATACGTTTCGTCCGGATGTTGCACGTATGGCAGTCGAGGAATTTGGTGCTGATATCATTAATGATGTGAGTGAAGGTAGTATAGAAATGTTCCGGATGGTTTCTCGTCTGCGTGTACCTTATATTCTCATGTCTGTCAAGCCGACGCTACGAGAAATCTTGTTAGGCTTTGCAAAAGAGGTGCAGCAGTTACGTGATCAAGGGGCAAAAGATATTATTCTGGATCCAGGATTCGGCTTCGGAAAAACTTTGGAGCAGAATTATGAGGTGATGGATGAACTGGAAAAACTGCAGGTGATGGAGTTGCCTATACTTGTTGGGATTTCTCGTAAGTCAATGATCTATAAGTTGCTAAAGCTTACTGCCAATGATGCACTGAATGGTACGACAGCCTTGAACACCATCGCTTTGATGAAAGGGGCAAGCATCCTCAGGGTTCATGATGTGAAGGAAGCTGTTGAGTGTGTGAAGATCGTTAAAACGCTTAATCGTCAAATTGTCAAATAGATATGTTCTTCGAATTTGGAATCAAGGATATTGTTGACATCCTGCTAGTAGCACTGGTGCTCTATTACAGCTACAGGCTGATGCGAGAATCGCGTTCGTTGAATGTGTTCATAGGCATCATGGTGTTTGTAGTAGTGTGGTTGTTTGTGTCGCAGGTGCTGCAAATGAGGCTTTTGGGTTCCATTCTCGATAAGTTGGTGAGTGTGGGTGTCATTGCGCTGATTGTTCTATTCCAGGATGATATCCGTAAGTTCTTGTATAACCTTGGAGCTCATCAGCAGATGAAGCGTTTCACGAGTCTCTTCTCCTCACGAGGAAAAGACAAAGATAACAAAGAAGTGAAGGAGATGATTATGCCTATTGTGATGGCATCGATGAACATGAGTAAAGGCAAGGTCGGTGCCTTGATCGTTATTGAGCGTTCTGTACCGCTTGACGAAATTGTGCAGACAGGTGATTTGATTGATGCAACGATCAACCAACGACTTATTGAGAATATATTTTTTAAGAACTCACCGCTTCATGATGGTGCTATGGTGGTTTCGAAGAAGCGGATCAAGGCTGCAGGTTGTATTTTGCCAGTCAGTCATGATTTGGATATACCGAAAGAACTCGGACTTCGACATCGTGCTGCTATGGGCATTTCCCAAGAAACTGATGCCGTCGCAGTCGTGGTGTCGGAAGAGACTGGTGGCATTTCTGTTGCGGTAAGAGGTAACTTCCGTCTTCGTCTGTCGGCTGAGGAACTGGAAAGCATCTTAACCAAAGAATTAGAGTGAACGTAAAGGTTTTCATTTAAATTTCTGAAAAATAATCCGAATACTGCGGCTATTCGGATTATTTTTATTACTTTTGCAATCTCAATGTTACAGACAGACAATCTAAAAAACAATTTAATATAAAGCAAACTATGGATTTATTATCTCAAATTGTAGCGCGCGCAAAGTCAAACAAGCAGCGCATCGTGCTCCCTGAAGCAGAAGAGGAGCGTACACTCTGTGCAGCCGACAAGGCTCTGGCTGATGATATTGCAGACATCATTCTGATTGGTAACCCTGCAAAAGTTGATGCCTTGGCTAAGGAGAAGGGGCTGAAGAACATTGGTAAGGCCACTCTCATTGATCCTGAGAATTATGAAAAGAGTGAGGAACTGGCAGAGAAACTGGCCGAGATCCGTAAGTCGAAAGGTATGACTATTGAGGAAGCCCGTAAGCTGGTGAAGAATCCGCTCTATCTTGGTTGTATGATTATTAAGACCGAAGGGGCTGATGGTCAGATTTCTGGTGCACTTTCTACTACGGGTGACACTCTGCGTCCAGCTTTGCAGATTATCAAGTGTGCTCCTGGCATTACATGTGTAAGCGGTGGCCTGTTGCTGATCTCTAAGCAGAAACAGTATGGTNNAAGTCTGTAGCTGGTTTTGCAGAGCCTCGCGTGGCAATGCTGAGCTTCTCTACGAAGGGAAGTGCCAAGCACGAGGTAGTGGACAAGGTGATTGAGGCTACCCGCCTCGCCAAGGAATTGGATCCCGCTTTGAAGATCGATGGCGAACTGCAGGCTGATGCCGCCCTTGTGCCTGGTGTTGGTGCCAAGAAAGCTCCTGGTTCTGATATCGCTGGTAAGGCTAACGTGCTTGTATTCCCCAACCTTGAGGTAGGTAACATCGGCTATAAGATGGTTCAGCGTCTGGGTGATGCCATTGCTATTGGTCCGATTCTTCAGGGTATTGCCCGTCCAGTTAACGACTTGTCTCGTGGTTGTTCTATCGATGACATCTATTATATGATTGCTATTACGGCTTGTCAGGCAATGGACGCAAAGAAGTAAAAGTAAAAAGGTAAAAAAGTAAAAAGGTAAAGCAATGAAAATCCTTGTATTGAATTGTGGTTCGTCTTCTATCAAGTACGCTTTGTACAATATGGACGACAAAAGTGTGATGACTAGTGGCGGAGCCGAGCGTGTGGGACTGGACGGAGCCTTTGTCAAGGTTAAGTTGGCCAATGGTGAGAAGAAGCAGATTATGCATGATATCCCTGAGCATACTGAGGGCGTTAAGTTCATTTTCTCTCTTCTGACTGATCCTGAGATAGGTGTTATCAAAGACCTGAAGGAAATAGACGCAGTGGGTCATCGTATGGTGCATGGTGGTGAGAAATTCAACAAGTCTGTTGTCTTGACGGACGAGGTGTTGAAGGCTTTCGAGGAGTGTTCTGACTTAGCCCCCCTGCATAACCCTGCAAACCTGAAGGGTGTGAACGCCGTGAAGGAATTGATGCCTGGACTTCCTCAGGTAGGTGTGTTCGACACGGCTTTCCATCAGACGATGCCTGCTAAGGCTTATATGTATGCTATTCCATATGAGTTGTATGAGAAATATGGTGTACGTCGTTATGGTTTCCACGGAACTTCTCATCGATATGTATCAGCTCGCGCTTTGGAGTTCTTGGGCATGGAGCCTCAGGGAACGAAGGTCATTACCTGCCATGTCGGTAATGGTGGCTCTATCGCAGCTGTTGTTGATGGAAAGTGTGTGGATACTTCCATGGGTCTCACTCCGTTGGAGGGTCTTGTGATGGGTACCCGTTCTGGTGATATTGATGGTGGTGCCGTCACCTTTATAGAAAAGAAGCTTGGCTTGGATGCTGACGGTATGAGCAACCTGCTTAATAAGAAGAGCGGCGTAGCTGGTATTACTGGTGGTTCAAGTGATATGCGTGACGTAGAGAATGCCGCTAAGGCAGGTGATGAGCGCGCAAAGCTGGCCCAGGATATGTATTTCTATCGCATCAAGAAATATATCGGTGCTTATGCGGCAGCTATGGGTGGTGTTGATGTGATCGTCTTCACTGCAGGTGTTGGAGAGAACCAGGTGTCCATGCGTTCAGAGGTCTGCAAAGGCTTGGAATTCTTGGGCGTGAAGTTCGACGATCAAAAGAACAATATACGTGGTGAGGAAGCCATCATCTCTGCTGATGATTCTAAGGTAAAAGTTGTTGTCATTCCTACCGATGAGGAGCTGATGATCGCAACAGATACGATGAACCTGTTATAAGATACTCAGTATCTCATATGTTAGGGTAGCTATTTTATGGCTACCCTTTTTTTTGTGTATATTATTGTCATATTTATAGAAAAGAAGAGACTTTTGGGAAAAAATGAGGGAAATATTCGTTAAAGAATAAAAAAAAGCTTAATTTTGCAGCGTTATTATTCAATACTTATTATTTGAGGAAGATGAAGAAGCTTTTTTTAGTTTTTGCCGTTTTAATCGGTATATCAGCCTGTAGTACCGATCTTACTGACATAGAGGATCGTCTCAAGAATGTTGAGAATCAAGGTAAGAACCTTGCAAACCAGCAAAAAGAGCTTGAAGAGGAGAACAAGAAACTTCAGGAAGAAAGTGCGAAATTGACAGAGGAAGTCAGAAAACGCCAAGAGGAGAATGAGAAAATACGGAAGAGATTGGGAGAGCTCGAAGATAGTCTGAATACAGTTATTCCCAAGTTGCTTTCAATGGAGTTTGTAGCTGCAGACAATCCCTTGCATCTCATTGAGAATGTGAAATGTACTATTATTGGTGATAGTGTCGTTGAATGCAGAATCCTGAATGTCACTAACAGTAAGGTCCTTATCCCGCGTTTTACTTTCCAAGGATCTGTTGTTACTATTAATGGCGTTGAAGCAGAGAGTGGGGTTACTGAGTTTGATTTTAGCAAGCCGGTTGTCCTGAGTGTCATTACTGCCAAGTCAGTGAAAGACTATACCGTATATGTAGGAGCTTATACAGGTTTGCCAACCGTATGGCTTGAGACGACGAACCATAGCGATGTGGTTACGGCAAGCACTACTTATAGCGGTAAGATCAAGGTGGTAGGTAATACGTTAACGAGCATGAATGGTATCTTGACAGAATCTAGCGTTAAATTTAAAGCTGTAGGTTCATTATCCTGGTATCAATCACGTNNGTGGGGAAGACGTGGAGTCTCTATACCAATAAAGGGGACCGTACTATGCTTCATAACAGGACTGCCTTCGATTTAAGTGAAATGAGTTCTCTGGAATATACCCCTCGTTTCAATCATGTGAACTTCATGCTTAATGGCAGATATTATGGAACTTATCTTCTTGGTGAGGATCTGGAGGTTTCTAGAGGTAGGGTCAATGTCGGAGAAGATGGCTTTCTGCTTGGTGTAGGTTCTGATATCGCTGGCATATCTTTTAATACAAGTCGTCTTGAACAACCAGTGAGTATTATCGCTCCTAAAGCATCGCAAGCCCAAGAATCAGTTGCCTATTTAAGCAGTTTTGTTTCTTTAGCCGAAAATGCTTTGTTTTCCTCTGATTTTACGAATGCGGCATCAGGCTGGCAGAAATATATGGACATAGATTCTTTTGTTGATTGGTATTTGATCAATGAGATTGCTAAAAATGGGAACGGCGCATTTAAGAAAAACTGCATGATGAGTCTTGCCCGTGGTGGCAAGTTGAAGATGGGACCTATATGGGACTTCGAAAGTGCATTTAATACCAATTCAAGTTATAATGGTTTTGTCGTTAAGAATAGCACTTGGTATGCTCGCTTATTCAAGGATCCTGTTTTCGTTTCCAAGGTAAAGGAACGTTATGGCTATTTTTATAACCATAAGAATGATATTATTAATGGTATAAGTGCAAATGCAGAATATCTGAAATATGCTATTCTGGAGGATAATAACAAATGGAATACCTTCACCTCGGCAGCAAATTCCAGCGGTCAGGCATGGGCTCTCTATCAAAATACAGTCTTCTCAATGGAGAAATGGCTGAATTCTCGGATGGATTGGTTGAAGACCGAGTTTGATGCAATGGTATAGATGCTAAATTGTGGAAAAGATGAAAAAGACTCTTTTTTTATTTTTGATGACGTTTTGCATAGTATCATGCAGCGAAGATCTTTCTGACTACTACGCGCGCCTTGATGAAAGACAAGCAGCCAATGAAGCATTGAAAAAGAAAAATGACGATTTGTCTAATGCTAACGATGCTTTGGCAAAACACAATGCGGACATCGCAGCCATGAATGCCCGTCTGAAATTAGAAGGGGATGAGTTGATCAATAAATTGGTGAGCCTGGAAGCTTCTACGAGACAAGTGGCTGAGCCCAAGTTGCTTTCTATAGAATTTGTTGCTGCCGACAATTCCCAGCAGCTGAAAAACAATATCACTTGTGAAATAGTTGGTGATAGTATTATTGATTGTTGGTTGCCTTCAATCATGAAGGAAAAGTATCTGATTCCGCGCTTTACTTTTGATGGTACGCTTGTTACCATAGATGAAAAAGAAGCTGAGAGCGGGGTATCGATGTTTGATTTTACCAAACCTGTTGTACTGACTGTCCATACGTCTGCAAAATCGGTAAGCTATAAGATGTATGTTCATGCTTATACAGGATTGCCGCTTCTCTATATTGATATTGCTGGAAAGCGGGAAGTCACTTCAAAAGATTACTATCTGGATGCGACTCTGAGGTTGGTTGAAGATGTCAAGACCAGGGCCGCAGGCGATGTGGTGTCAGCTCCTGTCCATATCAAAGGGCGTGGAAACAGCTCATGGACACAGCCAAAGAAGCCTTACCGTTTGAAGTTTGATGAAAAAATCGCTTTATTGGGAGAACATAAGGATAAATCCTGGGTGCTGGTTGCAAACTACTCGGATAAGAGTATGCTACGTAATTCGTTGTCGTACTATATGGGTAAGGTTAGCAATCTGGAGTGGACTCCAAGTTCTCATTTCGTGGAATTGTTTATCAATGGACAGCATAGGGGTACTTACTTGCTTTGTGAGAAAGTGAAGGTGGCTAAGCATCGTGTCAATGTCGGTGATGATGGATTCCTTCTTGAGTGTAACCGATGGGCAGACCAAGAAGATGGGAATGTCTATTTCTATACGCCTAATTTAACTCCGGCTATCGTGGTAAAAGAACCTGATGTGGTGGCTGGCGATGCCAACTTTGAGTATGTTCGGAATTATATGTTAACAGCGGAACAAGTTCTTTTCTCTGCGAATTTTGCAGATCCGAATGTGGGCTGGCAGAAATATATGGACATGGACTCTTTTGTAGATTGGTATCTGATACACGAAATGTCCAAGAATGTGGATTGCATGTTTAATTTTAGTACATATCTGAATCTCCCAAGAGGTGGTAAGCTGAGAATGGGACCTATATGGGATTTTGATATAGCGTATGGTAATATTAAGCAGAGTGATAGTGGTTATTTGAAGTGGGTCTTCCCATCAGGGAATCTTCTTTCTGTGACTAAGTGGTATTCGAGACTCATGAAAGATCCTGCTTTTGTCGCAAAATTAAAAGAGCGCTTTAATTATTTCTATAGTCATAAGAACGAGTTCCTTACCTATCTGAATGAGTCGGCACAGTACTTGCGCTATTCTGTTGAAGAAAATGAGGCCAAGTGGGGAACTCTGTATCATTATACATTTAAGAATTACAATATCTGGGGATCTTACTTCAATGAGGTTCAAGACTTGAAGGAGTGGTTAAACGCTCGATTGGATTGGATGAAAGAGGATTACGATAAGTTAAAACCCTAATTGCTTATGAAGAAGTCTATTTTACTTTTAGCTGTATTATTCGGTTTGTCTGCCTGTAGTACCGATTTGGGTGATATCGAAAAGCGTATTGCTGAGGTGGAAAAACAAGGGAAAGAATTAGAGGAAGCCAATCGGAAGTTGAAGGAGGACAGCGAAAATCTAAAAAGACAAGGAGAGGAATTGGAGGCAGCAGCTCGCAAGCGCCAGGAGGAGAATGAAAGAATCCAGAAGCGGTTGCAGGAATTAGAAGATGAAATCAATGCGGAGGCTCCACAATTGCTTTCCATGGAGTTCCTTGCTGAGGATAATCCTTTCCGGCTCATAGAGAATACGCCTTGTAATATTGTAGGTGACAGTGTCGTGGAATGCAGGATCTTAAATGTAACCAATGAAAAGATTCTGATTCCTCGGTTCACTTTCAAAGGTTCTGTTGTGACGATAAACGGTAAGGAGGCTGAAAGTGGTGTTACCCAGTTTGACTTTGGTAGTCCTGTGGTTTTGAGTGTCATTACCGCTAAAGAGATAAAGGATTATACGGTTATTGTGAACTCATATACAGGGCTTCCAACGGTATGGCTTGATACGAATGGTCATGTTAATGTGGCGTATGCAAACCGGTACTATGACGGTTCTATAAAAGTAGTGAGTGGAGCTGCGACAAGAGCTGCAAGCAACATCACCCAGGCTAAAGTGAAGATAATGGGGTTAGGAACCATCAATTGGTATTATCCTGATTATACTACGTCGAGTAGTACAGATAAACTATTGGCCAAGAATACTTTTGCTCTATGGTTTAATAGTAGGATCTCGTTGCTGGATGACCCTAAAGGTATGATGTGGGAGCTTTTCCCTAATAACGGTGATATGACGTTTCTCCATAACCAGACTGCTTTTTATTTAGGTAAGTTAAGTAAGCTTGACTATACGCCAAGGGCTCATTTTGTGGAGTTGTTTCTTAATAGCCGTTTTTATGGCACCTATTTATTGGCTGAGCGACTTGAAATATCCGCAGACAAGGTCAATGTCGGAGATGATGGCTATATCTTGAGTGTAGGTTCTGATGAACAGGGTTCGACATTCAATACAGATCATCTGGATCGTGCTGTGACTGTCGTTGCCCCGGCAAAACCTTCTGCAGAGGCGATGTCATACATTAAGAACTATGTCTTAATGGCCGAGAAAGCATTGTTTGCTCCAGATTTTACAAATGAATCTTCGGGCTGGCAGAAATATATGGATATGGATTCTTTTGTGGATTGGTATCTCATCAATGAAATTGCCAAGAATAAAGATGGTGCTTTTAAGGCCGATTGCATGATGAATCTGAAGAAAGGTGGCAAACTGAAAATGGGTCCTTTATGGAATTTCGAAGACGCATTTGATAACAACTCCCAGACGGGAGCTACTGGTTTCGTAGTGAAAAATGCGACTTGGATTGCAAGACTCTTTCAAGATCCGGCTTTTGTGGCTAAAGTGAAAGAACGCTTTGGCTATTTCTTTGATCATCAGCAAGACTTGATCTCGGAGATTAATGCCAATGCGGCATATCTGAAATATGCTGTCAGAGAGAATGACAACCGTTGGCACACTTTTGATGGCTATACTTCATCTTCAAAGGACACATGGACTGTTTATGGTTCTATGGTCACCAATATGAAAACTTGGCTGGCCACACGTTTGAATTGGATGAAGAAAGAATTTGATGCAATGTCCTGAGTGTTGGTTTTAAGAGATCTTAGATGAAAAAGTACTTTATACCCATACTGCTGATCGTAATGATGTCAGGCTGTAAGGAAGATCTTACAGACTATCTGAACCGAGTGGACAGCCGAGAGTCGGCCAATGAGTCATTGAGGAAAGAGAATGCTGAATTGGAAAAGCAGAACGATGCTCAGGCCAAGTGGAATGCTGCTATTGCAGAGATGTATGCCCGATTGGAATTAGAATCTGAAGAACTGGCTGAACGGTTGCGTATCCTTGAGCAGGAGGGCTCTGCTCCTTCTGAGCCGAAGTTGCTTAAGATAGAATTTCTGGCTGCTGATAATATAGTCCTATCAGAAGATTTGCCATGTGAGATTATTGGTGATAGTCTTATTGAGTGTTGGATTCCCTCGCTTTCTGCAGAGAAGAATTTGATTCCCCATTTTTCTTTTGATGGTACTTTGGTAACCATTAATGGTATGGAAGCGAATAGTAGTGCATCTATGTTTGATTTCAAGGAGCCAGCCAAAGTGACGGTGCATACATCTGAGAAGACGAAGAGTTACCAGATGTATGTGCATGCATTTACCGGCTTACCGGTCATGTGGATTAATACCGCTGGTGGTGTACCTATCGTTTCCCGTGATTATTATGTTGATGCGCACATGAAATTGCGAGAAGATGTTAGGACCAGGGCTGCGGGAGATGTGTTGGAAGCTGATTTACAGATTAAAGGACGCGGAAACTCCTCTTGGAAAAAATGGCCCAAAAAGCCCTATCGCCTTAAGTTTCCAGATAAGGTTTCCTTATTGGGTGAGCATAAAGACAAGTCGTGGGTACTGATTGCCAATTATGCTGATAAGTCTGCCCTTCGTAATCATGCGGCTCTTTATTTAGGTAAAATCAGTAATCTCGAATATACTTCTAGTTCTCATTTCGTGGATTTGTTCCTTAATGGCAAATATGAGGGCACATATCAGGTATGTGAGAAGATGAAGATTTCCAATCATCGTGTTGCTGTTGGAGATGATGGATTTTTATTGGAAGTTAGTCAGCGCGCCCCTCGTACGGATGGCTCCATTTACTTTTACGTCAACCATATGACGAATCCTATCTGTGTTGAGGATCCCGATGTCGTAGTAGGTGATGCCAATTATAATTATGCTAAGGCTTATGTGGCAAATGCTGATGCAGTACTTTACTCTAGTAATTTCAAAGATCCAGATAAGGGTTGGAAAGCCTATTTTGATATGGACTCTTTCGTAGATTGGTATTTAATCAATGAGATGACGCATAATACCGATGCCAATATGAAGTATAGTTGTTTTATGCATTTCAAACGAGGGGGCAAGATAACTATGGGACCTATATGGGACTTTGATTTGGCTTTTGGCAATACGGATGAGGTGAACCGCGGTCCTAATGGATTCTGGATTAAGCAGTCAGACTGGATTAGTAGGATGTTCAGCGATCCGGCTTTTGTAGCAAGAGTGAAAGAACGTTATGCTTATTTCTACAGTCGTAAGTCGGATATTATGCATGAGATAGATAAAACAGCTGTATATCTTAAGCGCTCTGCTTACGAGAATGAAAACAGATGGCATACATTCTACGACTATGTCCTCCCCAATTATGAGGTCTGGGGAAGCTACTATAATGAAGTACAGTCTGTAAAGGAGTGGTTAAATTCCCGTATGGACTGGTTGAAGGCAGAATTTGATAAAATGTAAATGATATTTGTCGGAAGGCCTCTTCCGGCAAATATCAGTAGTTTACTTGCTGCCGTTGTATTCTTTCTTGGCGAGATCCATCATTTTCATGAATTCGTCGCTTGCATGCAGGTGTGCGTAAATCGCACTGGCAAGGAGTCGTCCTGATTCAACGTCACTTTGCCAGTGGTAGCCTGTAATAACACGACTTTGACCATACTTGTATCCACGAGCAAGTACGTCTTCTGCATTGGAGGAGTTGATCTCTGCCAACAACATGGCGATCAGCCATGCCTGACTTGAATGGCCTGACGGATATGAAGTACTGACAAACTGTTCAAAATTGGTTTGGTCTTCGCCTGGTATGTATGCAGTATGTTCATTTAAGAAATAGAACGGGCGGAGACGGACGTATTTGGCTTTCGCCAGACTGTATGCTGGCTTTCCTGTTAAAAAGGTACGGTTTATTAGCTTGTAAATCTGGGGAGTAGCGGTTGGAGAAATTGTTTTGCCAAAAGCAGGCGAATAGATTGTGCACATTCGCTCTATGCTTAATTCTATATCCTCAATGGCAGATTTTCCCTCACTTGTTGACCTTTTTTTGCTATTTGTTATGTGTTGATTGACATCATATGCAAATGGGACCGTTCCAATAACAGGTGGATCTGGTAAATATTTGGCAGCATCGGGAATATAGTCGATAGGGAAGAAGGCCGCGTTTGGGTCTGTGGTAATAATCGTGTTGCTGATTCCTGTCTTTTTCTCATATTCCTGCCTGGCAGCCTTTATCATATTATTAAAGTTTGAATGATTGTGGAGTAAGGCTGTCATAGCGCACGCCAAGAGACGGCCGGATATGGCGTCACTATCCCAATTATAACCAGCAATGATTGAACTCGTTCCAAAACTATAACCGCGTGCAAGTATGGGATCCTGTTTGTCAGGACAAATTTCAATAAGTGTCAGAGCCATTAACCAACCCATAAAGGCATAGGATGACGGATAAGTGCTGATGTCAGCATAATCACTTTCATATACAGGAACGAGGCTNNNAAGGGAGAAAATGCGTTGATATAGGTGTTCAACTGATAGTTCATGTCGCTGGAGGCCTGTTGCTGCCAGTCTGATGAACTGCGTTGAGATTTGCCCCAAACATATTGAGCATAGTCTTTCAGGTATTCTACTGAAGTCTCTTCTGGTGGTCCCGGAAGAAATTTTTTTGCATCAGGAATATCTTGCTGTGCCTGTAAAGAGACAAAAATGAAAGTGACAAATACTAATAGGATTGTTCTGATTTTCATAACCATTTCATACTAGTCTTGTTTAAAAACGGGTGCGAAACACTTCCAGGATTTCTTCCTCTGTGGATAGATTGAAATCACCTGGTATGGAGTTTTTTAAGGCTGCAGCAGCAAGTGAGTAGTTCAGCTGTTTCTGTTTGTCGTCGGGAAACAACCTAATGGCATGTAACCAGCCTCCCATAAAGGCATCTCCAACTCCGACAGGGTCAATAACATCAGGAATGTCCATAATGGGCGACTGAAGTAGTTTGCCTTCTGTCCAAAGGAGCCCTGTCAGTGTATGATGATTCGATGAAACCTCATTGCGCATACCCATCATCCAGGTTTTCACTCGAGGATACCTTTCATGCAGTTCGTCAAACCATGCTCGGTACTCGTCCATCTGCATTTTGAAAGTAGAGTCTGTTGCGGTAAATGGCGGTTGTGGATGCTGACTCAGCCAATCGAATTCTACAGCATCGCCAAACATCATGTCACA
>LXOW01107478.1_pt1 | contig 15442 bp, 14 predicted proteins | sample 1368591 | NCBI WGS metagenome assembly LXOW01 (sample SAMN04884650, study PRJNA319009) | bovine gut metagenome | isolation source: Cow rumen | host: Bos taurus | place: Italy: Legnaro (PD) | collected 2014-07-09 | reverse complement strand
CTCAACGACTTCAAGGACCAGAGCAACATGCGGATGCTCTATGACCTCGACTATGTCCCCCACCTCTATCTGCTCGACAAGAACGGCATCGTAGTGGCCAAAGATATACGTATCAACGAATTGCAAGAATTACTCAAGCTTTTATGATCAGCGGCGAATACCAACGCTTCTATGAGGCGCTCCTTCCGGTGATTCCGAAAGAACGGATGTTTCACGATGCCCTCAGCACCCTGGCCTACGGCACCGACGCCTCCTTCTATCGCTTGATTCCCAAACTGGTGATCCGCGCCAGGGATGAACGGGAAATCGCAGCCATCCTGCATCAGGCCGACCTGCAGAACATCCCGGTGACCTTCCGGGCGGCCGGCACCTCGCTCTCGGGCCAGGCCCTCAGCGACTCGGTGCTCGTGGTCGTCTCCCACGGATGGCAGAACTGGAAAGTGCTAGAAGAAGGCCGCAAGATCCGGCTGCAGCCGGGTATCCGGGGCGGCCGGGCCAACACCTACCTGACCCGCTACGGCCGGAAGATCGGCCCCGACCCTGCCTCCATCGACGCCGCAATGATCGGCGGCATCGTCGCCAACAACGCCAGCGGCATGTGTTGCGGCACCGCGGAGAATTCCTACCAGACAATGGCGGACATCCGCATCATCCTGCCCGACGGCACCATCCTCGACACGGGCGACACGGATTCCTGCGCCGCATTCCGCCAGTCGCACGCGGAGTTCCTCGCCGGCATCGCGAAGATTGCCGCAGAAATCGACGCCGATGAGGAACTGGCCTCACGCATCCGCCGCAAATACAAAATCAAGAATACGACAGGCTACTCGCTGAATGCGTTCGTCGACTACAGCGACCCCATCGATATCGTCAAGCACCTGGTCATCGGCTCGGAAGGCACCCTCGCCTTCATCTCCGACATCACCTACAACACAGTGGTGGACCACAAGCACAAGGCGCTGGCGATGATTACCTATACGAACATCGCACTGGCCTGCGAAGCCGTGCAGATCCTCAAGAAGCAGGGGCTGGTCTCCGCCGTGGAGCTCATCGACCGCGCCGGCGTACGCAGTGTCGAGCAGACACCCGGCATCCCGGAATTCCTGAAGACCATCGGCGACGAAAGCTGCGTGATCCTGGTCGAGACGCGCGCCGCTTCAGCCGAAGAACTCGGCGCGAATGTGTCTGCCATCACGGACGGCATCGCGAGCGTACCCACGGAATTGTCCTGGGCCTTCACGACCGACGCCAGGGAGCAGGCTACCTTGTGGAAACTCCGCAAGGAAATGCTGCCCACCGTGGCCGGCATGCGTCGCAGCGGCACCACGGCCATCATTGAGGACATCTGCTTCCCCATCGAGAAACTGGCTGAAGCCACCGTCCGCTTGCGCGAGGTCTTCGCGGCCGACGGTTATGCCGACGCCGTGATCTTCGGTCACGCGCTGGCCGGCAACCTCCACTTCATGTTCAACCAGGACTTCTCGACAGCCGCAGAGGTGGAGAAATACAAACGTTTCATGGACGATGTGGTGAAGCTGGTCGTGGACCGCTACGACGGTTCGCTGAAGGCCGAACACGGCACAGGCCGCAACATGGCGCCATTCGTGGAATACGAATGGGGCAAGCAGGCCTACGGACTGATGCAGCGCGTCAAGCGCCTTTTCGACCCAAAAGGCATCCTGAATCCGGGGGTGATCCTCAACACCGATCCGATGGCGCATATTTCCAACCTGAAGCCCTGCCCGTCCACGAAACAGATTGTGGACAAGTGCATGGAATGCGGTTTCTGCGAAGGCTATTGTGTGGCCGAGGGGCTTACGCTCTCGCCGCGACAGCGCGTGGCGGCCTTCCGCGAGATCGAGCGCCTAAAGGCGTCCGGCGAGGAGCCGCACCGCGCAGCGGAAATGCAGAAACTGTACAAATATGCCGGTGAACAGACCTGCGCCACCGACTCGTTGTGCAACCTTCACTGTCCCGTGAAGGCCGATGCGGGCAAGCTCATCAAGGAGCTGCGGCACGAGAATCATTCGCCCAAGGGCGAAAAGCGGGCCGTCTGGCTGGCCGGGCACATGGCAGGGCTTACTGCAGGCCTGCGCGTCGGCCTGAAGAGTCTTTACGGGCTTCGAATGATCTTCGGCAAGCAGGTGTTCGGCGCGATGGCGCGGGGAATGCGCACCCTCACCGGCAAGAAGCTGCCGCTCTGGAACGAATATATGCCGACGGGCGCGAAGAAAATCAAGATGCCGGATCAGGTCCGGCATGACGGATCTTCCCCTGCCCCGGATTCGGCCCAGGCGCTCAAAGTGGTCTATTTTCCTTCTTGCATCACGCGGAGCATGGGCACGACAAAGGCCTACAGCAAGGAGAAAGACGTCACCCATGTGACAGCCGCCCTGCTGGAGGCAGCCGGGTTCCAGATCATTTATCCCGAAAAGATGGACTCGCTGTGCTGCGGCATGCTCTTCTCGAGCAAAGGCTATGTCGAAGCGGGCCAGAAGGCATCCGACACGCTGCAGGCAGCGCTGGCTCAGGCTTCCGAAAACGGCAAGTACCCGATTCTCTGCGACATGAGCCCCTGCCTCTACACGATGAAGGCGAACTTCGGCGATACGCTGCCGCTGTATGAACCCACCGAATTCCTCGACAAGTTCGTGCTGCCGCACCTGACGCTGAAGCCCGTCGATGAAAAAGTGGCGCTGTTCGCCGTCTGCTCGGCCAAGAAAATGGGCGTCGACCCGTACCTGAAGCGGGTGGCGGAGCGCTGTGCACGCGAAGTGGTCGTGGTCGATTCGAACTGCGACGGTTTCGCCGGCGACCGCGGCTTCTTCTTCCCCGAACTGAACGAACATGGCCTCCGCGACCTGAAACGCCAGGCCGAGGGCTGCGACGAAGGCTTCGCCGTGAGCCGCACCTGCGAGATCGGTCTCTCCCGCAACAGTGGCCTCGTTTTCAAATCCATTGTCTACCTGGTCGCTGAAGCCGCCGGAGTGAACATCAAGAAGTAGTTATTCGTCATTCCGGGCTTGCCCCGGAATCTCCGTGCCCAGCTGCCCGGTGGTATAGTTGTATTCCGATCCCCTCGTGCTGTGCGGGATCGTGAAGACCAGTACCATGAACAGCACGGCCAGACAGACAACCCACTTGTTGTACTTCCACTTCAAGGTAGCGATGGCGGCCAGAAAAAACAGGAAGGCCAGGAGCGTCTTGTTGTCGGTCAGGTCCGTACCGAACGGAAATCCCGTCCACCAGGGGCCGAACGCCGCGTGCTGCACGAGCGGTCCCAGAATGAAACCGCCGGCAAGCAGCGTCACCGTCGTGACGATCAGCCATTTTCTGTAGCTCTTTCCGGAGACGACGCGCAGGAAAGTGTAGACGGCGAAGAGCATGGCCGCAAACATGAACAGGATGTGCGGGATCAGGATGGCGGCCGGAACATCGTTCCGGAAACGGATCACGACCGGTCCGTCGGCCGGATAGTCCTTTCCTTCGATCGTCAGGTAATACTGCAGTTTCCCGGCGACGGGTTGTACCGGCAAGCTGGCTCCCCGCAGATGGTCGTCTTCCCAGCCGAAATCTTCCGTCGTATAAGCATCTGCCGTGGGATAGCGGCGGTAGTGGATTTGGGCGTCCACATCATCCGGCACGCCCCACAGCCGCACCGTCGCATCTTGCCGGACGCCGCTCCGCGGCAGTTTCAGGCTATACGTCTCCCCCTCCAGTTCCACGGTTACGCGTTTGGGGTTCGTGGGACCGGTCATACGCTGGTATACGCTCAGTGACAAGGTGATGAGAACGGCCAGCAGCCAGCAGACCCAGTTTTTCATTATTCTGCAGGATTTAGTTGAACTTGCAATACGATCGTTTCATTGCCACGGAGCACTTTCACGGGGATGGTGGTACCGGGCTGGAGCTCCGACAGCCGCTCCATGTATTCATTGATGTCTCTGACTGGTTTTCCGTCGATTTCCCGGATGATGTCGCCGTTCATCATACCGGCCTTGTGGGCGGGTTTTCCAGGCATCACGATGTCAGCCCTCAGTCCGGGAACGGTGCCTGAGCCCGTAACATCCGGCATGAGGCCCATCGTTACCTTGAACCTTGCGTGACGCATTGGCTGGCTGCCGGGCACGTTGATGAAAGCGGGTGCCGCAGGCATGGCGGCCAGTTGGGCGACCAGATCCTTCGTGTATTCCAGGGTCTGCTGCATCCCCTCATAATTCAAGGTGGAAGGCACATCCTCCGGGGTATGGTATTCCATGTGGCCGCCCGTCGTGAGGTAGAGGACCGGGATGTCCGCTGACACGAAGGACAACTGGTCGCTCGGGCCATAGCCGTCGGGCGTGCAGCTGACGTGCAGGCCGGTCCGCGCGGCCGCCGCCTCCGCCATGGCCTTGAATTCCGCACTTGTTCCCGTGCCGGAAACACTCAGGCTGCTGTCCCGCATCCGTCCCACCATATCCAGATTCACCATGGCGACGATTCCTTTGATATCGGCAGGCAGGTTGATGCGCCGGTCGTCAGCCTGTTTCATCCATTCCACAAAACTTTTGGAGCCGGCAATCCCCTGCTCTTCCGCACCGAAGAAAACGAAAATGATACTCCGGGGCGAACCTTTCTTCTTAAAATGACGGGCCAGTTCAAGGATTACGGCATCACCGCTGGCATTGTCGTCGGCACCTGGATGCACCGCCACGGTATCAGGGCGACGCGAGCCGGAGTTCTGGCCTCCCATGCCCAGGTGGTCATAATGCGCTCCGACAACGATGAATTCGTTCCGCAGCCGTTTGTCTTTTCCCGGAAGGACGGCGATGATGTTATGGCTGGTCTTCTGATCCTCCTTCCCATAGGTGAAGTCCTGATAGAAGCCCTTGATCTTCTTTTCTCTGACGACAGGCTTGAGTTTCAGGCGGCGGAACCTGCCGGCCAGGAAATCCGAGGCAAGCGTATCCCCGGCCGTTGCGGGAAGCCGGCCGCCCAGTTCCGGTGAAGCCAGATATTCCACCGTCTGGCGCATGCCGTCCTGATTTTGTGCATATGTCTGGCAGGCAAGGGCAAAAACCAGGAAAAGCAGAAACAGGAATCTCTTCATGTCACGATTCTATTACACAAACGCTTGCTTAGGTCAGGCACAAAGATACGTTCCCGGGGCGAAATTTTCAAGCGCTGTCTCTCCCAGCTGCAACGCTGATCAGAAGAATTTCGCGATTTCGTCGAGGTCGCGATGCTTGGGCTGGTTCGGTTCAGCGGCCCGGTAGCCGAGCGCGATGACGGCCGTCACCATTTCTTCGGCCGGAATCTGGAAGAGCGTCCTTAAGGCGGAAGCGTCGCGCATGCCCATGATCAGCGTGTCGAAGCCCATGGCACGAGCCGTCAGGATCAGGTAGGCATTGCTCAGGCCGTTGTCGTAGGCTCCCCAGAAGTCACCCAGCTCGTTGGTCTGATTCCCGCGGAAGAAACCGGACTTGCCTTTCTCGAAGGTCGAAACGATGAGCACAGGCGCGCCTAGGATGCGCTCTTTGTTGCCGCCCACCATGTCTTGCACGGCAGCCACTTTCTCGGGGCTGATGGCCACATAATACTTGCTGGGCTGCATGTTGGCCCAGGACGGAGCTTCCTGTGTCTTGGTCAGGAGTGTACGGACTTCCGCTTCGGAAATGGATTTCGAAGCGTCATAGCTGCGCACGCTGCGGCGCGAAACCAGCAATTCGTCGAAAGTGGGAGACGCACTCCCGTTGCCGGCACATCCGGCGAGGGATGTCAGGCTGAGCAGCGCTGCCGCCGCCAGGATAATGGTTCTGAATTTCATGGATTCAAATGATTTCTGCTGCAAATATATGAATTCTTCGCGGCAATGTACACACGTCTGTCAATTGCGTCCGTTGCAGCACGCCAGCCTATTTGAACAACTTCTGCGCGAAGATCGTCAGATAGTCGCGCCAGTTGCGCCAGATGTGGCCGCCTTCCGATTCGTAGAAGGTGACGGGATAGCCGTGGTCGAGGCAATATTTCTCCAGCTTTCGGGAATTCACCATAATGCCGTCGGCCTTGCCGCAGCCGATCCAATAGAGTTTCGGATGGGCGGCGAAGACAGCGTCCAGCGCCGCTTCATTGCCTTCGGGCGTCGCCACGCCGGAGAAGAGGCCGACATATCCGAAGCGTTTCGGATAGTGCATGGACAACTGGCAGGACTGGCGGCCACCCATGGACAGGCCGGCAACGGCTGTGTTGGCATAGCCTTTGGCCACGCGGTAGTGCTTCTCGATAAAGTTCATGATGTCGGGGAAACTGTTCTCCACCTCAATGGTGCTCTGCGAACGGCTGTTCTCGAAGGTCGGCTGGAACATATTGACGGCAGCGCCAGGAGCAGCCTGGTTGAAATACACCCCGTTGGGCATGACCACGATCATCGGCTTGGCCTTGCCTTCCGCAATCAGATTGTCGAGGATCTGCGCCGTGCGGCCCAGGTCGGACCAGGCATCCTCGTCGCCGCCAGAACCGTGCAGCAGGTACAGCACCGGATATTTCGTCTTCAGGTTATCTTCATAGCCTGCCGGCGTATAGACCGTCAGGCGGCGCTGGGCGCCCAGCGTGGGACTGTCGTACCAGACGTGCGCCACCGTGCCGTGCGGCACGTCGTGCACTTCATAGTACCAGCCTTTGTCGCCCGGCGCGGCGCTCAGGGTGAAAATATTGGTCCAGGTCGCCACATCGCGGTTCTGATAGATGTTCGAAGGATCCATCGTCTTGCGACCGTCCACCAGGAAACTGTAGGAGTAGAGTTCGCCCGTCAACGGCGCTGAAGTATAGGTCCAGACACCGCCCGGTCCTTCCTTCAGGTCGACGAGACCCGGTGCGTCGTAGGTCAGTTTCTGGCCGCCCATCGCGTATTCGATGGGCCGCGTGGGGAGAAAGTCACCCGTCAGCTGCACCATCTTGGCCTTGGGCGCGAACAGACGGAAGGTGACGGAGTGGTCGGGGTTGATCTCGGGCGAAACGAGCCCGGTGCCGGGACCCAGCGCCTGCTGGGCGAAGGCGGCCACGGTCATGCCGAGGACAGCCAACAAAGCGATAATCTTTTTCATAGGGGTGATTCGTTTCCCAAATTTACACATTTTTCGGATTTTTTGCATATATTGCATTTTTCTAAGAAAAATCGACTATGTACAACAGTCTGAAGGATTATGTCAGGTTTCTGGAGGAGAAAGGCGAATTGCGCCGGATCACGGAATTCGTGGACCCGGTGCTGGAGATTGCCTGTGCCACGGACATCGAGTCGAAGAAAGCTTTCGGCGGAAAAGCGCTGCTGTTTGAGAATACAGGTACGGCTTATCCCGTGCTGACCAATATGATGGGTTCCGAGGCCCGTATCCGTTATGCCCTGGGCGTCGATTCGCTGGAGGGCGTAGGCGCACGCATCGACAAGATGGTCGACAGCGTGCTGGGCGGCAAACAGGGACTGCGTGCCAAGCTGAAGATGTTGCCGTTGCTCAACCAGGCTGCAGCCTGGAAACCCCGCCGACACAAGGGGCATGCCCCCTGCCAGGATGCCGTGCAGTATACGGCGCAGCTGAGCCAGCTTCCGATCCTGCAGTGCTGGCCGAAGGATGGCGGGCGCTTCATCACGCTGCCCCTGGTCCATACGGTCAGCCCGGTCACAGGCGTCCGCAACGTCGGCATGTATCGCATGCAGGTGCTGGACGACGCCACGACCGGCATGCACTGGCACATGCACAAGACCGGCGCCAAACACCTGTCCGAGTGCACGCACCGGCTTCCCGTGGCCGTGTGCCTGGGCGGTGACCCTGTCTATTCCTATGCTGCCACTGCCCCGCTGCCCGAAGGCGTCGACGAATATATGCTGGCCGGTTTCCTGCGCGGCAAGCCGGTGGAGCTGGTGAAATGCTTCACCCAGGATATCATGGTGCCTGCCGACTGTGATTTCGTGCTCGAAGGCTATGTGCAGAAGAGCGAAGAGAAGTTTATGGAAGGGCCGTTTGGCGACCATACGGGCTTCTATTCGCTGGAAGAACTCTATCCGAAATTCCACGTCACCTGCATCACGCACCGCTTCGACGCCATCTATCCCGCCACGGTGGTAGGCATTCCGCCGATGGAAGACAAATACATCCAGGAGGCCACCGAGAAAATCTTCCTTCCACCCATCAAGCTGGCCATCGCGCCGGAGGTCGAAGATCTGTACCTGCCCGAGGAGGGCGTCGGGCACAATTTTGCCATTGCAAAGATCCACAAGCAGTATGAAGGACAGGCCTTCAAAGTGGCCAATGCGCTTTGGGGCGCCGGGCAGATGATGTTCAACAAGTTCCTGCTGGTGGTCGACGAAGAGATCGACATCCGCAACTGGGACGCCGTCTTCGAAGCCATCGCCCGCAACGTGGATGTCACGCGTGACCTGCTCTTCAGCCGCGGTCCGCTCGACGTGCTCGACCACGCCGCTCCCATGACCGGTTTCGGCAGCAAACTCTGCATCGACGCCACGCGCAAAGCCATGGTCTACACCGACCGGAAGATCGAGCGGGTGATCCGGGTGCTGTACGACAGTGCCGAGAAGAATGCTTCCTGTTACCGCAAGCTCTGGCTGCTGGGCGCGAACTGCGACCCGCTGCGTGATGGCCGTGTGGGCGACCACCTGATCCTCGATGCCCGCACGAAACGCGGCATGCCGGGCTTCAACCGTCGCTGGCCTGACATCGTGTCCCACGATCCAGACATGATGGCACGAATGACAGAACTTCTGAAAGACTGATGATGAAGAACATAGCTGTTTATCTGGGCTCTGCGCCCAGCTGCAAGGATATCTACAAGGGCCTGGCCTATGAATTGGGGCACCGGCTCGCCCAGGCCGAGCTGACGCTGGTCTACGGCGGCGCGGCCGTCGGGACGATGGGCGCGCTGGCCGATGGGGCAGCGGCGGCGGGCGGCCGAGTGATCGGCGTGTTTCCCAAAGGTTTTCGCGGAACGAAAGAAGTGCGCGAGAGCGGGCTGGAGGTCGTGCAGCACGGCCTGTCCGAATTTATTGAGACAGCTGATTTCGCCGAGCGCAAACAGGTGATGGAAGACATGAGCGACGCCTGCATCGTCCTGCCCGGCAGTTTCGGCACGATGGACGAACTCTTCACCTACGCCTGTGACCGTGCCATCGACAAGCATACGAAACCCATCCTCGTCTTTAATTTCGAAGGCTACTACGACCCGCTGAAACAGCTCCTGGCCAACATGCAGGACGCCGGCTTCATGAAACCCGTCATGGCCGATGCCATTACCTTTTGCGATACGATCGAGGAGATCATCGCCTTGTGCAAAACCATCAGATGATGCAAGAAGGAAACGTTTTCGAAAGCCGTTACATCGTTGGGGATGACGATACGGCCCTTGTCGTCGGTTCCGGGGACCTGCCGGTGCTGGCGACGCCGCGGCTGATTGCCTGGATGGAGAATGCCGCCATGCGTTCGGTCGCTCAGACACTGGGTGACAACGAAACCACGGTGGGTGGAAAGATCGATGTCTCGCACCTCAGGCCTTCGGCTGTGGGAACGGAAGTGATTGTCACTGCGGTCCTCGACAACGCAGAAGGGCGCAAACGGACCTTCTCTGTCGTGGCCAAAGACAGCGAAGGCGTCATCGCCGAAGGCATGCACGTCCGTTTCGTCGTAGACAGGGAACGTTTTATGGAGAAACTCCATCGCTGATATTCCCGTTTTTATTATCTTTGCGCCCAGCCTGCAGGGTGCAGGCGAAGGGGTGCTGCGGCATACGAGTCGGTGAAAACCGTCTACCGGGCCGAGGCTGAGATGATACCCTCACTACCTGATCGGGATAATGCCCGCGTAGGAAAACCGCTATCTTCTTACCCCTTTATTGTATAAGTTATTTACAATTAAGGATTTATCATGAATTTTAAACTGTATTGCGCTGCAATGGTCGCCGCCGGGCTGGCCTTGTGCGCCCCATCTGCCCCGGCGCAGGAGCCTGATTCCACGAGCGTCGAACAGTTGCAGGAAGTGGTCGTCAGCGCCGTATGGGCCCAGAAAGACGCGCCGTTTGCCGTTGCCAATATCGGCCACGCCGAACTGCAGGACTTCTCCAGCACGGGGCGCGAACTCCCCATGCTTTTCTCCCGGACTCCGGGCATCATTTCCTGGAGCGAGAACGGCGTGGGCACCGGCACAAGCTACCTGCGCATTCGTGGCGCTGGCGGCAGCCGCATCAACGTGACGCTTGACGGCGTGCCCCTCAATTCCCCCGAAGACCAGTGTGTTTTCTGGGCCAATATGAACTCCTACGGAAAATTGCTGGGCAGTGCTCAGATCCAGCGCGGCGTGGGTACCTCGACCAATGGTGACGGCGCTTTCGGCGGTACCATTGCCTTGGCTACCCAGGCCCCGGCTATGACGCTCGGCAGCGAAGTCAATTTCTCCTACGGTTCATGGAACACGATGCACCTGGGCACCCGCTTCACGAGCGGCCTGCTTTGGAACCGGCTTGTACTGGACGCTGCCTACAACCAGACTTCGACCGACGGCTACCTGCACGGTACGAAAGGCCGTTCCGGCAGCTACTACGGAGGTGTGAGCTATCTGAGCGGCAACTGGAAACTGAGTTACAAAATCATCGGCAACTTCGAGAAAACCGGCCAGGCCTGGAACGGCGTGACCGCCGGCACCGACGACCTCTCCCTGATGGACGGAACATGGGGCTACCATACAGGCATCCAGACCTACAAAGACATGTACCAGGCCGGACTGGGCAAGTACAACTCGCTGTACGAACACCTCATCATTGACAGCATGGATCCGCTGGACTGCAGCACAGAACGCTATGAGATGAATGACGGAAGCCTGTGGCCCCGCACCACCGACAACTTCTGGCAGAACCACCACCTGCTGAACTTCGCAGCCCAATTTGCCGACGCCTGGAAACTCTCGGCCACCGCGCACCTCACCACCGGCCATGGCTGGTATGAGGAGTTCCGCTACAACAACAAACTGTCGAAATTCGGCCTCCCCGTCTACGTGGACGAAGCCGGAAACACCATCAAACGCTGCGATTTCGTGCGCAAGAAAGGACTTACGCAACGCGCCGGCGGCCTGGTCGCCCATCTCTCCTATCAGAAAGACAACTGGGATGCCGTGGCAGGCTTTTCCCTGCAACAGTTCCATGGCAATCATTACGGCTACCTGCCCTATATCGGCTGCGAAGACCTGTACAATGAACTGACCAACTACGGCAAGCACCTGTACAAATATTACAACTCGAACGCCGGAAAGTTCGATGGAAGCCTCTTCCTCAAAGCGACTTACAATCTGTCGCAGCAGTGGAGTTTCTTCGGCGATCTCCAATACCGTGGCGTCCATTACACGACGGACGGGTTCAACGACAAATACGTGGAAAACGAAGATGGCTCCATTGAGCGGCAGATGCTCGATATCGACGTCCACTACAACTTCTTCAACCCGAAAGCAGGCGTGAACTTCACCCAGGGTGCACACCGGGCCTATGCCTCGTTCGCCATGAGCCACCGCGAGCCCGAGCGCAACAATTTCACCGACAACGGCAAATACCCCGCCCCGCGCGCCGAGCGCCTCTACGACTTCGAGGCCGGCTATCAACTGACCGGCCACAGCGCCCGTGCCGGCATCAATCTCTATTACATGCGCTACCGCGACCAGTTGGTGCAGACCGGCGAACTGAGCGACATCGGCGAAGCGCTGACCACCAATATCCCCGACTCCTACCGCATGGGCGTTGAACTCACTGCAGGCTGGGATCCGACGTCCTGGCTGACCGTAGAAGCCAATGCCGCGCTGAGCCGCAACCGCCTGCTCGACTTCGACGAGTATGTGGAGGACTGGGACAACGGCGTGACCGTCATCCACTATGACGACGCGCCCCTCGCCTACTCGCCCGACGCCATCCTCAACGGCTTCGTTAACCTGCATTACAAGGGATTCCGGGCACAGTGGCACACGGGGTTCGTGAGCCGCATGTACCTCGACAACTCGGGGTGCCGCGAGCGCTCGCTACCCGCCTACAGCCTGACCGACCTGTCGCTGGGCTACACGTTCAAGATCCCCAAAGGTTTCGGCATCCGGGAAATCGACCTGGGCGCGACGGTCAGCAACCTGTTCAACGCCCATGTCGCCCAGAGCGGCTGGGTCTACAGCGCCATCTATGCGAGTGGCGGCCATCCGAACGACCACCGCTACTACCAGATCGGCTTCATCCCCGTCGCGGGCTTCACCGCACTGGGCCACGTGACGCTGCGCTTCTGATTTTTTCGTATCTTTGAAGATATGAAACTCTATATCGTTGACGCTTTTACGGAAGCGCCCTTCGGCGGCAATACGGCCGGCGTCGTGCTGCTGGAGCCGGGTGCCAGCTTTCCGGATGAAGAATGGATGCGGCTGCTGGCCGCAGAACTGCGCTACTCAGAAACGGCGTTCGTGCGGCGCGACGGTGCGGCGGAGTTCACCGTCCGCTATTTCACACCGGCCGGGGAAATTGACCTGTGCGGCCACGCCACCATTGCATCATTCGGCGTGCTATACCGTGAAGGCTTTGTACTCCACGGCACCCGTTGCCTCAACCACACGCGGGCCGGCGATCTGGAAGTCGTCGCGGGCGAACAGGTGATGATGCAGATGGCGTCTCCGCAGCGAGTGGGCGGTTTCGGAGAACCGACGCAGTTGGGCGAACTGCTGGTCGCCATGGGTGGCCTGAAGCCCGAACAACTGGGAAAATGGCCACCGGAGACCTTCTCCACCGGCTTGCCCGACATCATCCTGCAGGTACGCGACACCGCCACCCTGCATGCACTCAAGCCTGACATGCCCGCACTCACAGCGCTCAGCGAGCGGCTCGACGTGGTAGGCGTCCATGCCTTTGCCATTGATCCGGACGATGAATACACAGCCCACGTGCGCAACTTCGCACCGCGCTACGGCATTCCGGAAGAATCCGCCACGGGCACGGCCAACGCCGCCCTGACAGGCTATCTCTATCACCATCGCATGATCGGCGACGGCGCCCGCTGCTTCTTCCTGCAGGGCGAAGCCATGGGCCGCCCTTCCCTCATCCAGACAACGCTTCAATTGAAGAACGGTATCCCCGACATCCGCGTCGGTGGTCCCTGCGCCATCGTCGTCAAGGGCGACTGCTGACAGCAGCCGGCTCAGTTTCCTGGTTGAGTTTCCGTGCCAGCTGGAAACCCATGGCGCCCACGGCGAGGGCCATGGCAAAAATGATGACTTCCGTGAAGACCATGCTGGCGTTCTTGGAAATGACAACCGCACAGGCATCCACAAGGAAATGCAGCAGGATGGCGGCCGGGAAAAGCCACAGCCATTTGCCGCCTTTTCGTACGGCGGTCCACACCAGGATGGACAGGCCCAATTGCAGGATAAGGGCGGAGATACGTTCCCAGACACCCAGGAAGAAGCTGCCGGCGGCAGCCGTCTCCAATTGCTCGAACTGCCCCTGCACCTGCTCCAGTGCATTGGCCGGAGTGGCGGCGAGCAATGTTTCAGCAGCACCCGTGTTGATCATCACCGAAAGGACGAGATTGGAAATCATCGTAACGCCAAAGATCAGCATCATCTCCACCCCGCCGTGGCCAGCGCCATAGGCGATGGCCGGCAATGCTTTTGACGGTTCTTTCTTCAAGAGAAACTTCATGGCCAGAAAACGGCCGGTCTCTTCGAAGAAGCCGGCGGCCAGTCCGCCATAAAGGGCATAGAGCCAGACGTTTCCCATGATCGCCGGACCGTGCGGTCCCTTCAGGACCACCATGTGCAGAATGGGCTCCAGCATCAGGGCGAAAACAATGAACACACCCGCGCCAATGAGAATGGTCGTCAGGCGCGCCTTCTGCTTTTTCACCAGCCACCAGGCCAGTGCGACAGGCACAGCCACGCCCACCAGGGCGCAAACCCCCATCGCGATCATCGAACTTACAGGTACCATATTTGGCAAAGATACACAATTTACCTCATTTACCACAGCTCGCTGATTGGCAACTGAGGGTAGCGTCCCAGATTGTGGCAGGCTACCATCAAAATCGGCCGTACCGAAACGATCTTTTCTTCCCAGGCTTTCAGGAAGGCAAGTTGTTCTGGTGTATGGAACCAATGCTCTCCATTTGGCATAATGGTGACCTGGCATTGGTGCTGGCTGATAAAGTCGCGGCCAGTTTCCTTGCTGACTATCAGGTCTACTTCTGGGCGAAGGATGTATGTAGGTGCCTTCCAACGTGTAATCGGATGATTGACAACCCACTCGTAATAGTCGTCCTCGCGTTGTGGCATCAGCTCAATAAACTTCTTCATATCNNGAGCCGATGCTGTTGGCACGAATGGACACATTCTTCCAATTCTCGAAAAGATAATCTCGAATATCTTTCAGTAACGGCAGCACCTCCCAAGGCTTGTGTTCTACAGACATATCGATACCCAAGACCTGATATCCTTTTGGCACGACCACTTCTGCAAAGGCCAAGGCCTCTTCCTTGCGTCCATGCAACCCATGCACAAAAAGGAATATCTTTTCGCTCTTTTCGCCTAAGAGCAGCGCCGGCGTAGAGCCGATATTTAATTCAATAACCTTCATGTCTTGTTATTCGGAATGTACAGCGGTCGCTCCCCCTAAGAATTGTATTCTCAATCCGAACCTCGAAATGGCTGCCTGGTTCAAGTTGCGACAAGATATATAGAATGCTCTGTCGTGAGCACTCACACTGCTGCGGATGGTTTCTCAGCCCACATTTAACTTTAGGGCACGTACATTCCAGATAACTCAGTTCATAAATCTTTCCTGGCTCAATCACCCTACCCGTATAGGACTTGCTGTTGTACCCTTCCGTATAGATCCTGTCAAAATCCCCTTCATACCTGTCATATATTTGCATATGTATTTGGAGGACATGATCCTTAACACATTCAATTGCTTCTTCTCTATAGCGCATACCTTTGTTTCATTACTTTTCAACAAACGAACCAATCTCTATCAGATTGCCGTCTGGATCGGCCACATAGCAGGTGCGTTGTCCCCAAGGCTCTGTGATGGGAGGAAGAACGGAGGCGGCGCCATTCGCGAGCGCATGCTGGTATTCCATATCGACATCGGCGAAAGTGGGTACATCGAATGCCAGTTCTATAGTACCGTTGAACCCCTCGGGATATTGGAACTTTCTGGAAACCATCTGTTCGAAAGCATCACGAGGATAGAGGATGATACGCATACCGCCCAGCATCATCTCCACGTTGGGCTGGATGCCGTCCCAATCGGTAGTGAATCCGAATGACTTCGTGTAGAAATCGACTGTCGCTTTGTTGTTGCGGGTGAAAAGACCTACGGTGTTGAAGTTGAATCGTTTCATGGTTTTATTTTATTCGTTCTTATATAATGCCCCTCTTGAATTGCGGCAAAC
>LXOW01398195.1_pt1 | contig 15453 bp, 10 predicted proteins | sample 1368591 | NCBI WGS metagenome assembly LXOW01 (sample SAMN04884650, study PRJNA319009) | bovine gut metagenome | isolation source: Cow rumen | host: Bos taurus | place: Italy: Legnaro (PD) | collected 2014-07-09 | reverse complement strand
TTTTTAACTTTTTTTAACTTTTTACCATAGACATTTTATTAGGGAAGCGTAGGTTCAACTGGTAAGTACAAATAAGTAGAAATGTTTGAACAACAACGTTTTAGGAAGTTGAAAAAAATCAAGTTTCTCTCTCGGTATAACGTTTATTTTGGCCAATATCTTCTTTAGTTTGGCATTTGAGTATTTCCCATTCGTGTTCTATTTAGCTCCTTATTATGAGTATGTAGCAAGTTGCTTATCAAATTCAGCCTCTTTGAGGGTCAAATATGGTTTTGCAAATGGTGACTGACAAGACATAAACAAGGTCAGCAGGATTTTTTACATAAATGGACATGAATGTATATAACCTAAAATAAGAATAAATTTTAATAAGGGCTGCCCAAAAAGAAAAAAAATGCAGTTGCCATCCTACAGATACTTGCAGAAAGGATAAAATTTACTTTTAGACCTTTTGGGATAGCCCTTATTAATACTTCAGATAAAATTCCTAAGGTTATATTTTCAATCCTTTGGACCGGGTTTCCTCCTTGGCATACAGCCCCGGATGCCCAGTTATGGTGTGATTGGCGATAATACTTTCCGATGGATTGCGTATTTGCGGTGATGTATCTTCGGGATATTGCCTGATACCGTTTCGCACACCTTTCGCTTCCGGTTTGACCTGTTGCCCTTCATGCTCCTTTTCGGTGATTTCGGGTGTAGGCGGCGCAAGTTCCAGCTGTATCTTGCGGTCAAGGGCGGCAAGTTCGGACTTCAACTGTTTCAGTTCTTCCTCCTTCTTCCACACCTTGCCTGCTATCTCCTGCAACTGCGGTATCTCCCTCTCCAGCACCTCGTTCTTCGCCTTGTACTGGTCGATAATGGAGGGTATCCTCTCCATCGCGTTCAGGAAGTTTCGGGCGGCAGCCATCGGATCAGCCATTGCCAGATGTCCGTTGTTATAGGTGTACTTGTAGTTCCCCTCTACCACGAAGCGGTTGTCGGTAAACTCCAATCCCTCTTTGAGTATCCTCTCGCTCACCACCTTTATCGGAAAACCGTACAGTTCTCCGACCTGTGTGTAAAGCCCGCCCGTAGTGGCGTTTTTCGCTATCTCCTGCAAACGCTTTCCGATAACCTTCTCATCGGCGGAATCCACACCGTCCACCTTTATTATATTAAGGCGGTTGCCCTCCCTGTCGGTCTGCGCCACCGAAAGGAAGCGGTTCCAGTCCTCCGTCATGGCATCTATGAAAGCCGTGTTGTTACGCAACTCGCCCGTCTTCGACTCTAACTTGAACTCCGAATCACGCTTGCCCTTGTTAAACGACTTGCGTTCCCCTTCGAGCGAGGCGATGCGCTTTTCAAGTTTCGCCTTGTCCAGCAGGTCGGTGTTGCCGGATAGCAACGCCATATATTCCGAAAAGTTCATGCCCGATTTCTCGTCCACTGCCCCCTCGTCGATGGTACGCGCCCCCATAGCACCGCTTTTGAGCTGGCTGATGAAAGTCTGCTTGCAGTGCAGGAGGTTGAACTTGTAGCTGTCCAGTGACTTCTCCACCGCGTAGATGATTACGTCCACGTTGTTCCCGGCGAAATGCTTGGCAATTTCGTTTCCGGCTCTAACTCCGCGTCCGTCACGCTGTTGCAGGTCGGACGGTCGCCACGGCGTATCGAGATGATGAATTGCCACACACCTTTTCTGTGCGTTCACACCCGTTCCGAGCATGGAGGTGGAGCCGAACAGAACACGCACCGTTCCGGCATTCATGGCGTCTATCACCGTCTTCCGAGCCTTGTCGGTCTTGCACTCCTGAATGAAGCGCACCTCGCTTGGCGGTATGCCGTAATCCTCCGTCAGCTTGCGCTTGATTTCCGAATAGACGTTCCACCCGTCGCCCGGCTGATATGTCCCCAAGTCCGAGAAAACGAACTGCGTGCCTTTCTGCGCGTCGTATTTTTGGTAATACTCCGCGATCATCTTGGCACAGTGGCTCGCCTTGTTATCGGGGTGGTCTTCATAATGCGGGTCTATCATGCGCATGTCGAGTGCCATCTTGCGGGCGTAGTCGGTGGCGATAAGCATCTTCGCCTTTTCCTCCGTTTCCGAAAGCGGCAGCCTGCCCAGAAGTGTGGCATCGCCAGTCTTGGCGAACTGCATCAGCTTCTGTATGAAGTCCTCCTGCTCCGGCGTGGGCGGTATGTGGTGCAGTATCTCATTCTTGTTGGGACGATCTACGCCCACGTCCTCTGCCGTGCGGTAGTCCGTGATTTCATTATAGAAGGCGGCAAGTTCCGGCACCTTGATGAAGTAGCGGAAACGCTCCTTTTGAACCACGTTGTTCGTCACGTTAAATTCAAAATCCGTCGTCTTCTTGGCGAATATCGCCGCCCAAGCGTCGAAACATCGGATGTCCTGCCGTTCCAGCTCCTTCGGACGCAAATACTTGAACAGCAGATACAACTCCGTCAGCGAGTTGCTGATGGTAGTACCCGAAAGGAAGGTCGCTCCCAAGTCTCTGCCCGTGCGCTCCTGTATGGTGCGTATGGCAAAGAGCATGTTCAGTGCCTTCTGGCTTCCCTCGCTGTTGCCCAGTCCCGCCACACGGTCATGGCGCGTGTTGAACGTCAGATTTTTGAACTGGTGGCTCTCATCTATGAAGATGTGGTCGATGCCCATCTGCTTGAAATCCACCACGTCGTCCGTGCGTGACTTTATGGCATGTTCCACCTTCTCCAGCTTCGCTTCAAGGTTGTGTTTGCGCTTCTCCAGACCTTTCAGCATAGCCCGCGACACGTTCTTTCCCTGCTGCCGCAGCACTTCGAGGTTTTCCTCCACCGTGTCAAGCTCCGCTTGCAGGATGCGCTGCTGCAACTCCGGCGACTGCGGTATCTTGCCGAACTGGTCGTGCGACATGATGACACAATCGTAGTCGTTGTTCTTTATATTATTGAAGAAGCGCACACGGTTGGCGGTCGAAAAGTCCTTCTCCGAAGCGTACAGAATACGTGCGTTGGGATATGCCGCCTGATAGGTGGCGGCAATCTCCGCAACGTTGGCTTTCAGCCCGATAATCATCGGCTTGTGTGCCAATTTCAGACGCTTCATCTCATGCGCGGCGATGCACATTATCAGCGTCTTGCCGGTTCCCACCTCGTGGTCGCAAATTCCGCCGCCGTTCTGTTTCAGCATCCAGACGCAATCCATCTGCGAGGGATAGACGCTCTTGATACCCCGGCTTGCCAAGCCTTTCAGATTGAGGTCGGGGAAGGTCTGGTGCGAGCCGTCATACTTCGGGCGCACGAAACAGTTGAACTTGCGGTTATACATTGTCGTCAGCCGTTCCTTGAACTGCGGCGACTGTTCTTCGAGCCATTCGGAGAAACCGTTGCGGATTTCATCAATCTTGGCGTTGGCGAGCTGTATGCCCTCGCTGTCGCGCACCTTGATGTCGTTGCCATGCTCGTCCTTGCCGATGGACTTCATCATGTCGGGGCAGGTGTTGTGCAGGGCGTGTTTCAAGAGGTGCATACCGTCATAGTTCCGGTAATACCCCTTTACCAGAAACTCGTCCGTGATTTTCATGGTGCGGTAGCCGCACGCAACCGAAAACTCGTCCATGCTTGCGGAATAGGCGATTTTCACCTCCGTGTCGAACAGCCGGCTCATGTAGGCGGCATAGACACCCGTCGGAATCCAGCGTTCCCCGAAATTGAAGTCCAGATCCTCGAAGGCGATACGCGGCGGTTCGGCATCTTTCAGAGCCTCCAACGCCTGTTTCACTTCCGGCATACGCTCACTTTCGGGGTTTTCGCCCATCCAAGCCTCTATGCGTTCCGCCTTCTCTATCACGTTCCCGGCTATGAAGCGGTCTTTGATTTCGTAACCGGTCACGAGCGGATTGTAATAGATGCGTCCTTGCAGGGCTGTGAGCAACTCCTCCGCCGTGCTGTCGGTTATCTCCCGCATATAGTCGAGATTGACCGTGCCATATTTGTTGAGCGACGCGGACAGGGCTTCTTCGGGAGAGCCTACGTTGGCATGGCTCTCCACGGAGAAGGAAACGGGATGCTCGAAGATGTCCGCCTTGACGAACTTTCCGTTCTCCACCCGTTCCAGCGAAAGGATGTCACGCCCGCCCGCGTCCATCATCACTAACTTCACGTTCTGCTTGGCGTTGAGGTTGCCGTAGCGCATGACAAACTCATCGTAACAGGTATTCAGATGCTCTCGCCACGGAACATTTGCCTCGCGCCGGAGCGATTCATAACGGTACAGACGCTCGTAGGCGTCACGCAGCGACACATACAACAACGCCTTTTCCTTCTGGTATCCTTTCAGGTCGAGCGGCTGGAATGTAGCCCCGTATGGCGTGATGTCCTTCAGATAGCCGATGTTATGACGCCCCCGGTCAGCCACCAGCGAGCCTTCGCGCAGGTGCATCTCCGGCGTGCGATGGTAGGCACGCGGCGTAAGGTCCACGACTTCCTCCTTCGGCTTTTCCGGTTCGATGTCGGGAAAAAGGGAAGTAGCCACCGTTTCCGGTGGAGCATCGGTAACAGCAGGTGCGGCGACTGCTTCCGGCTGTGTTTCCTCCTGCCGGGGTTGTTCACGTGGTACTTCCGGCGTGATCGTCGCAACCGTTCTGTTTTCATGTTTTTCATTATGCTGCCTTGCCAGCTCCCGAAGTTCCTTCCTGCGCTCCGGCGTGAGTTCCATCATCATCTCGTAGAAGCCGTTGATGGGAGGATTGGTTTCCCAGTCCAGCTTTGCATAGATGTCGTCCGGGTCGGCAGGCTTGGCGGTGTTCTCCGCTTTCACCTCCTTATTCTCCATAGCGGGTTTTGCAGTTGGAGCTGTCGGTGTAACCGTGACTTTCGGTTTGGGCGGAGTGGACTTTGCCGTAACTGCCTTTTTCACCGTCTTTTTCTTTTTGGAGGTTTTCGGTTGGCTGACCTCTTCCGTCATCCCCCAGAGGTCGAGCAAGGAGAGCTGCACCCCGTCAGAATATTTCGGACGTGGCTCTATCTCCGGTTTTTCCTCAACGGGTTGCGGTTTTTCCGTCGGAGTTTCCACCGTCTGCGCCGAAGATACCGTTTCCAATTTTATAGCAGGACGCTCCGCCTCCTTTTGAACGGTAACCTTTTCTTCCGTTCCCGACTGCCAGATTGTTCCCGAATACAGACGCATGGCGAGCCTGTAATGGAAATCCTCGTTGAGCATCCGGCACAAGTCCCCGGCGATACCTGCGGTCTTGCCCTCGTGCAGATAAACCATAGCGGGCTTCCCGTAGGGGTCAGTGTCAAGTTTCGACGTCGTATGCACGATGCGTTCCGGGTGGTGGATGAAATAGGCGTTGTCGGTCAGGTCGGTTTTCGTGTCCGTCTGTATCACGGTCATCAGCCGCTCGTCCTGCGACATTTCCTTCTTGCTGAGGTTCTTTTGCAGGACAATCAGGTCGCTGCCCACCTCCGTCCCCGCGTTGTCCGTGAACAGGTTGTTGGGCAGGCGTATCGCGGATACCAGATTGGCCTGACTGAACAGCTCGTTACGCACGGAGGTCTTGGTGCTATTCAATACCCCTTGCGAGGTGATGAACGCCACGATACCGCCGTCACGCACGGCATCCAGTCCTTTGAGAAAGAAATAGTTGTGGATGGTTTTCTGGGCGGAGCGTCTGCCGAAAGAGTCGCTCCGCTGAAACTCCGCGTCGAACACGGCAATGTCACCGAACGGAATGTTGGACACCGCCAAGTCGAAATAATTGTTGAACGGTCTTTCGATTTTCTCAAAACCGCAGGTGCGCATTTTCTGGTCGGGATAGAGATGCCTCAAGATTGTACCCGTGAGCAGATCCTTCTCGAAAGCCATCACATCCGCATTGGGGCTGTGCCGTAGCATGGAATCCACGAACACGCCGACACCTGCCGACGGTTCGAGCATACGGGCGGGGCGGACGCTGTAATCTGCCAGCACGTCCGCGATGGTGTCGGTTATCTCTTTGGGGGTGTAGAAAGCGGTCAGCACGGACGCTTTCAGCGAATCCACAAACCGCTTGTACTCTGTTTCGTCCTTGCTGTTCTCACGGATAAGCCTGTGCAGCTCCACCGTCGGGGCGAACAGTTCGAGGTCGGATTTCGCCCACCGGACGGCATCCGTCAGTTCCTTTGCAGGGTTGAGGATACATTTCAGACCGCCGAAACCGCAGTACCTTTGAAGTATGGCACGCTCTTCGGTTGTCGCTGTCCTGTTTTCCCTGTCAAGGATGAATGCCGTCCGTATCGCCTCGATGTTGTCCCGCAGTTTCTGTTTGCGGTTAAACGCCATATTCGTCTAAGTAAAGGACGGTTGCTCCCGTCAGCTCCGTGTAGAGCAGGTCGTAATCGGAAGACAGGGCGAAATTGTCATCCGAGAGGTCATAGACGGAGAACACGTTGCCGACAAGCGGCAGCAGTTTCAGGACAAAGGCTTCACGCTTCTCTTCCGGCACTTCATCGGCAAACTCGTTTTCCACGACTTCGCGGAGGATGGCGTAACGGGAATAATGCAGCCCGCGCAGCAGCGTGTCCATCGCCAGTTCCTGCGCACCATCGGCGGGATAGCCTTCAAGCCGTGCCCTCTCATACGTTTCGGCGGCACGGTCGGCCCGTTCCCGTATGAAAGCGGTGTCGTCAGCCTGTTCAAACTTGTTCGTGCGGAGATAGTCCAGCAGGTACAGACCGTAATAGGAAAAGTCGGTCTGACCCTCGTTTTTCTTCTTGTTGTTCATTACTTTGGATTTAGCGGATTGATAATTAACGGGATAATCGGTTGAAAAAAGGAAGAAAAAGGCACTCGGTATCCCTCCGAGTGCCACCACTAAATCCAAAGTATGAGTGTAATCCGGTATCGAAGAACAATTCATTACTCTGAACAAGTGGCAAAGTTAATACTATTTCTTCCGTCCTGAAAATTTCTTGCCCTTTTTAGCCTCCGGGAACACAAAAGTCGTGTTATATTCCCCGTCAAAGGCGACAACAGCATCGAAACTCTTGCCCTGTTTGCTCTTGAACCCTTTGAGCAGCTTGGTATGCCCTTCGGTGAGCAGGTCTTTGATTTCATCGTCGGACAGGGTGCGTCCCGCTTTCAGCCGGAACACGGGCAGTCCGCACTCCGTGTTGTCGCAGCGTACCACCTTGCCGTAGAACCGCATCCTGCCCGTGCCACACTTGGGACACGCGCAGCCGGAGTCACGGCTGCCGAAGAGCTTGTCGCACGAGAGCAGTTCGGAGGTTATCTCACGTGTGTACGCCTCTATCTCCTTGCGGAAGGTGTCGGCGGACAGTTCCCCGCGCTCGATACGCGCCAGCTCCTTTTCCCATTCGCCCGTCATGGCAACATCGGCGATGCGCATCGTCTTGACGACGGAATTGAGGGCAAGTCCTTTTTCGGTGGGAACAAGCGACTTCTTGCAGCGTTCCATGTAACCGCGCTTGAAAAGCGTTTCGATGATGGAGGCGCGTGTGGCGGGAGTACCGATGCCACAGTCCTTCATCGCCTGCCGCAGTGCGTCGTCCTCAATTTCCTTGCCCGCCGTTTCCATTGCCGAGAGCAGGGTGGCTTCGGTATGCAGCGGCTTGGGTTTGGTCTTTCCTTCGGTAATGGACGAGCCTTTCGGTGTCAGCGTGTCGCCTTCCTGCCAGCCGGGGATGGTAATTTCCTCTTTTTCCTCGCCATAGACGGCACGCCATCCGGTTTGCTTCACGACGCTGCCTTTTACGGTAAACTCCACTCCGGCACATTCCGCCGTGACAGTGGTCACATCCTTGACGCATTTCTCAGAGAATGCCTCGACCATGCGCCCGGCAATCATCTGATAGATGGTATTGTCCTCTTTGGAGAGGAAGAGCGGTTTCTCACCCGTGACGAGCAGGGCATGGTGGTCTGTCACCTTGCCGTCGTCCACGCTGCGGCGTGTCGGGGCGGCTTTTGCCCGCACCTTGTCTTTCCATTCGGGCTGTGTGCCGATGAAAGCGAGCAGTTTGGGAATTTCGGCAAACACGTCTTCGGGGATGTAGCGGCTTCCCGTTCTCGGATAGGTTATCAACTTCTTTTCGTAGAGTTTCTGCGCGATTTCAAGCGATGTTGGAGGAAACGAGGGCATTCCGTCGGCTATAGGAATTGATGTTGCTCGTCAGAAACGATGGCAGACTGACGCCACTCTCTATCACCCTGTCTTGTCCGCCAAACGAACGGGCATAGTCATTCACGCTGCCCAACAGTTTGATATAGTCCATGAGCGTCATGATTTCCTCGCCCGTATTGAAGTATTTGGCGTTAAATCCGAGCATGGCCTTGTTGCTAAACGAGTAGGCATTAACAGTTGTCCGATAGTTGCTGGGCCACCCGCCAAACAGTTCTGCATTACCAGTCATGCGCCCACGGTGCAGAGAGTCAATCTTGACGTTCAGGGCGTTGGCCCTGTGGGTGTCGAATCCTTTGAGAAGCGAGAACTCGCTGTAATTCTTCTGCAACTGAATCTTGTCTACGACTTTGGCAGGGAGATTATTCGTTATTTGCTCGTTCTGATTGCCAAAGAAGTCCTGCCCGTCAATGAGAATCTTCTTCACTGATTCCCCGTTGACCGTCACCTGTCCTTTCTCGTCCACGTCCATCCCCGGTAGTTTGGCGAGAATGTCCTTCAGCACTTTCTCGTTGCCTGTGGTGTATTTCCCGATGTTGTAGTCGATGGTGTCGCCGCTGACCTTGATTCCCGGCGCACGCCCTTTGACAACGACTGTTTCCAGCATTTTGCTGTCTGGCTCCAGCCTAATTAGCAGACTATCGGCTCCTGTCGTTGTTGTAATGGTCTGGCCTTTGAAGCCCAGACAAGAAACCTTAATGAACAAATCTTTAACGGACGGCGATACGGCAACAGAGAAAGTCCCATCGTCGGAAGAAATGGCATATCCTAAGAGGGTGCTATCGGGGAGGCAATAGACCATGATGTTGGTAAAAGACACGGCGGAACCGTCATCAGCATTGACAACAGCCCCCTTCAGTTTAATGTCCTGCGCCGAAGAACGAACAAGGCAGAGCAGCAAAGAAACAATTATGACGGCTACCTTCCTCATGCACAATTACTGTGACGAACGTTGCTTCAGACTCTCAATTGTGCGCCGTCTCAGGCTCACAAATTCTTCTTCCGTCATTTTCTTGGCTCTCTTGGGCTTTCCCACTTCGCGTGTCGAATTGGTATTGATAGCCGTGCATGAATAGACAGTCTGCGCGTCCTCCAAGTCGAGGATAAGCCCTGGTAGTCCGCAGTATAAGCCTGGCCCGTCCTGTACGGGGATAGTCGGACAGAACCACGCTGTAATCGAATCACCAATGGTGGCCTTATACGCTTGAAGTCCCATAATCTCCTTTGACTCAGTGCCGACATTCCACTTGTAGCGTGGCAACGGATGCGTGATGGAATAGGTTCTTGCCAACAAATCCTTCAATTCCGTCACACGCATATCTTCAAGATTCTTATACACGGAGACGCTTTCTTCGCTATAAGAAGGATTCACAAGGATAATCTTCGGGCCGTGGTCGCCTGTCAGTTCTTCTTCTGGCTCTATCTGCTCAAACGATGACATCCTGCCGCTGACAACCAGGCAGAATGAATCCTTTTTCTCTGTCGATAAGCCCGACAGCAACCCTTGATACCCTTGATTCTCCTTCGCACCTTTTATCTTGTTAATAGCCTCTGCCCGTTTCTTGGAGTACACGGAATACTTCACTTCTATGCTCTGTGCGAAAGCGAGCATAGGCAATACCATCAACAGAAGTGAAAATAACCTTCTCATAATCATACATAAATTTGAAATCGGGTGCAAAATTAGGGTGATTTCCTCTCGTAGCCGAAAATAAATATTACTGAATTATTACTATTTGGCATTTTTAGGATTCTTTCGGGCGCAGGTTCATCATAAAATATGTACTTTTGCAGCATGGAAAGAAGAATTAAATTCATATATGGCCTGACAATCTGCGCTATCGTAGCCTACACACTCGTGCAAGGCTATTGGCTATATAGCCGCTACCAACTATCGTTGGAAGAGTACAAGAGTGAGCTATATGACACAATTATCGCCTGTTTCGAAGAAGATATAGCCGTGAGAAAAGCCTTGCCGAGTTCCCCAAGGCTTTACGGCAACCGATTTAGGAAAGCACACAATCAAAAAGATGACGATAAAACCGAAGCATGGACGTGTGAGATAATTGCCTTCGACACACTGCATCACTCCCTTGTCATCCCGAAGGACGTTGATGCCCCTACGTACCTCTTGGAGTTTATTGCCAATCATGGCGATACCCAGCTGTCTGAGATGCCTGATGGAATGGAACGCTTTGAGTTTACATGCGAGAACAAGGAGGGTGCAGGGACAGACCTGTTGTTGGAAGCTCTTGACCGTTTCATCGTCGATCTCCAGCATCCATTCCAAAAGGAGAGGCTCGACAGCATCCTGCGGTCACGAGATATAGATACTCAAAGCATCACTACAACGAAAGCCGACACGATGATTTGGCAACCGTCCATACAAATAGATGGCTCCATTTGGCAACCCTTCATGCTTGTGTCGTATCCTTACGACATCTTCGAGGGGCAGGAGGTTGTGGTGACAACGGCCATCAGTATTTCGCCAGTCATCCGTCGTATGGCCTATACATTACTAATGCAGATATTGCTATCGTTCATCCTTATCTTCTGTCTGTTTTATCAGATACTGACTATCCGAAAGCAACGGCACATTGAGGCCATTAGGCAGGAGTTCCTGCACACGATGATTCACGAACTGAAGCGACCCATATCAACGTTGAAGATGTGCGTGTCGTTTATGGGTAACGAGCGGATGATGGAGGACGAAGAGAGTAAAAAGCGCATACTGGCAAGTTCGCACAATGAACTGGATAACCTGACTTCGTATTTCTCGAAACTGCGCGACATCACGTTCAGCGATTCCACCGAAATACCTTTGGTGAAGTCTCGCTTTTCACTGCGTAGTCTGATAGAAGAATGTATCGGCAAACAGAACATTCCCAGCGGTAAGGGGGTGAAGATGGACGTTGTGGCTGTGAACGATGTGGAAGTGTGGGCAGACCGTATGCATATTGGAAACATCATCTGCAATCTGCTGGAGAATGCCGTCAAATACTCACGCGATGAGGTGGCCATTCGGATTGACTATCAGCTGAACACAAACAGACTTCTGAAAATCTGCGTGGAAGACAATGGAATAGGCATTGCGCGGGCCGACCAGAGGTATGTGTTCGACAAGTTCTATCGTAGTGAGTCGGCAAAGGACAAGGCCATCCCCGGCATCGGACTTGGACTGTGTTATGTGAAGTTGCTGGTGGAAGCTCACAGAGGTACGATTACGTTTGAGAGCACTGAGGGCCAGGGTACCACATTCACTATTATAATACCACAGACGGATGGAAAAGATTAGGATTCTGCTCGTTGACGATGACCGCCAGAACTCCGAGTTTCTGCGGAAGTTCTTAGAGGTGGAGGGCTACGAAGTCGCTTACGCTGAGAATGGGCGCAAAGGGTGGGAAACATTCTCTGCCACCCAGCCTGATTTGGTGTTGCTAGATGTCAATATGCCAGTGATGAATGGTTTTGAGTTAGCACGGCTTATTCGTGAGAAAGACCGAGGCGTGCTTATCTTTTTTTTGACAGACCGTACAGAAAAAGCCGACCGCCTGAAGGGGTTCGACCTGAAAGGCAATGACTATATCCCCAAGCCGTTCTATCCCGAAGAACTCATTGCTAAGATTAAGGAAAGGTTTGAACACCACCTTTCCACATCGTCCACTCGCATGACTATCGGTCAGACTCTCTTTGACTATAATCTCTCAACCATAGAGATTGGCGGAACGGTGCAACACCTCTCCGCCCGCCAGTCAGAAATCCTTACTATCTTAGCACAGAACATAGGCCAAACCGTAGAGCGTGACTTTATCCTGCAATCAGTATGGGGTAACGACAGTTATGCCAATTCCCTCGCCCTCAACGTCCAGATAACCTACATCCGCAAAATGCTCGAACCCGACACCAGTATCTCTATCGTGTCCCTCAAGAAGCGCGGGTATAGGTTGGAGGTGATGTAACGAGATGGGCCTGGAAGACAAGGATGTCCGCCGCATCATGGGCATCACCCAAGAGGCCATCCGCTCCACTCCGACAAGACCGAAAAAGTGGCTGCCGAGGTGAAAGTCTGAACAAATGTTCAGGGGTTTAGTGAATATTTGGAATTATTTCTCCGAAAACGTGACGGCCTTGCGGATGCGTGACAACTGTTGGGGAGTGACGCAGAGGAACGAGGCGATGGCATTCAGGGGGAGATGGCGGGCGATGCCCGGGCAGCGGCGGAGCAGCAACTCGTAGCGTTCGAGGGGCGTGGCGCGGTGGAGGTCGGTGTAGCGGGCACGGGCCTGACTGAGCAGGTGCTCGGCAACGAGGCAGCGCAGATCCATCGACTTCTTATCCTGACTGAACCGCTTCACCAGCTGTTCGCCGCTCACACGGATGATGCGGGTGGGCACCATCGCCTCGATCGTGGTCAGCGCGGGGCCACCGTCGAGGCAGGCGGGATAGTCGCCCGCAAACTCGCCCTCGAACGAGAACCATGTGATGTGTTCCTTGTCGTCGCTGATGCCGTGCGTCACGTACTTGAAGCACCCCTCGGTGACGAAGCCGAACCACCGTGCGGGGTCGCCCTCGCGCTCCAGCTGTTCGCCCTTGCGGTAAGTCACCTCCTTGCCCTCGCGCTCGCAAAACTCGCGCAGCACCTTGATGTCAATGCTATTTTTCCCGAATTTCTGTTCCATACTTCACCGAATTTGGTTGCAAAGGTAGTGAATTTGAGCGAGATAAAGTAAAAACGATACAGAATTTAACGATATTAGGATAGCCATTTCCGTTTTTCATGTTGAGTATAACAAATAATGTGTAGCAAGATGTAGCAAATAGAAACATTAGCATAATCCTTTGATTTACAGAGTTGTTGACTTTCCTTTTAATATATTATACCTTTTGTTTCTGCTACATCCTGCTACAAAACAAGTAAACTTGCTCAATCATGTGCTACATGACACTACACATTTGTTACTATTATTTTGCTATCTATCTGCTTGATAATCAGCAATGCACAAAATGCGACATATGCTACACCGCTTTTCTGCGTCAGAACGGAAGTGCTTCCTCTTCTGCATTAGTTTCTTTCTCTACAGGCAGGTCACCAACTATAGAATCAAGGCAGATACCAAATTTTTCACGAATCATCTGATAATCAAAACAGAGTGGGCGGTCTTGCTGATAAACGGTTTTGTACTTGTTCTCTTTCTCAACATACTCCTGAATGGGCTGACCATTGGCATTGAACTGCTTGAAACGCTCTGGCGAGAACGAAATGCCAAAATACTCAGGCGAGTTTTGGAGGTAGTGAAGGATTGACTCAGAAGGCAACATTCGCTCATCAATCTGGCGACCTAACTGGCGATAGGTGGTCAGCATGCTATTTTTGCGTATCATAAGAATTTCCTTCGGCGCACTGAAGTCTATAGTGTTTTTTGCCTCATAGGTTTTAATTGTCGTCTTTGTTTTGATAACATAGTCCTGACCGTTGACAAAACTTCCTTTCTGTTGGGCACTACTGATGATGTCCCAAAAGCCTGCAACTTCATCTGTTCTTGAAATCAGTTCATTCTGGCGGATGGCTCCTTTGGCACANNGCCTTCTGCCATGCTTTGTCGAAGTCGGCAATGAATGTAGGGCGTAATTTGAGAATTTCCAATGTAATACGAGTGGCTCCCATCTGTCGGTATTGCATCAAGTCGGAGAACTTATCGCGTTCTTCCAGTGTGTGATGCTGTTTCTCATAGGTCAGGAATATAAGACGGGAGAACAAAGCGATGTCTGCCGTAGGAATTTCCTGTCCTGTCAGTATTATGCAGGAATCTACGTGCGACTGTTCGCGCTTCTTGTCCTTGTCCATGTTCATCCTATAGCGTCCGATTCCTGCCCATGCGTCCTTCATCAACTCTACCTTTTTTATGTCGATACCATTTTTGTATTCATCGATATGGACAAGCATGTTACTCACGCTGGCTACAGCATCAGCCAAGGCTGGAACAGTTGCCGTCTCAATATTCAGCGGCTCGTTGCCAGTCATGAAGAACGACATCAACGTTTCTGCCAGTTCAGTCTTACCAGAACCTTTCGGGCCGAAGATATTCAATAGAGGCAGACATGCTGTCTTGTCCATGACTATATCACGAAAGAGCGTAGCGATGTAGAAGCCGATCCCAACTTTTGCATTATCCCCGAATACATCGATAATCTTGGCAAAATAGTCGTGCAATGAGATGTTGGAGCAGGAAAGATGGCAATACTTTTTCTCATTGGTATATAATACTGTTGAGTTCTTATAGAGCTGAGACATGGCGGGAAGGTAATAATTGCCAGAAGCCAAGCGGACTATTCCAAGTTCGTCCACCGGTTTCCAGATGCCTTTTTCCAGCGCACCATTACAGAAGCAGAAGAAACCCTGCGATTGCCAGCCAAGTTGTTTCACTTCCACAGCTGTCTCTGTAACTCTGGCGAGATATCGTTGTAGTTGTATCAGAGCGTCCTCACCTGCCAGCCAAGTGTAGTTGCCGATACCCAACAACTTTTTGCGGAATGCCCTTGCCGAGGTCATCGCGTCCATATCCAACTCTATTATTTCCCCATTTTTGTCTGTGACATCGTTTACGATTTCAAATAATCGAACAGGCCGGATGTCGTCTTTAATATGGAACAGCGGTTTCAATGTGAAGTTCGACCACTGTACTTCGTCACCATTCTTGTTGAAACCATAATAGCAACCGTGCTGAACAGTAAAGCCGAAAGAGCGAAGCATATCTATGCCACCTTCCTTATTCTTCTCAGAGATACGTTCCTGCTGGCGCTTCTTTGCGGAATTGTAAGCCTGTCGCCAGATGGTCTTGTTGCCGTCCATCTTAGCCAGTTCCGTGATGTATCGCTCCAAAACGGCTTCGTCCTTGATACAGAGGAGCAGTTCACAAGTCTCGTCGATGGCTTTCTGTTTCTCCTCAGTCGTACCGTTCTTGTTGAACCGTTTCTCAAATGCCCATAATAGGAACTCGCGTTCCTCCAACTTGGCAAGATCGGCTTTGTCAGTGAAGAACTCATCAGGGTCTATCTTTTTTGGTTTTTCTACGCTGAGGTCATTGGGAATCTCCTTGACGCTGACGGTGAAGCCTTGGCGCATGGCGAGGGCTCCATTATGGAAAACGTTACAAAAGCCTGCACCGAGTTCTTCCTTGTCTTTCGGAATATCTGAGTCTGGGATAAAGCAGAGCGTGCAATCCTGTAAGCGATAGTCTTTCAGTTTCTGGAACTGATTGACTGTCCATGAGCCACCAAGGGAGGCTATGGC
>LXOW01201769.1_pt1 | contig 15476 bp, 15 predicted proteins | sample 1368591 | NCBI WGS metagenome assembly LXOW01 (sample SAMN04884650, study PRJNA319009) | bovine gut metagenome | isolation source: Cow rumen | host: Bos taurus | place: Italy: Legnaro (PD) | collected 2014-07-09 | reverse complement strand
TGCCCACATTGCCCATCAGCCAACCGCCAAGACCACCACCGATGATACCAACGAGGGTGCAAATCAATGGGTTGACGGTGAACTGGTTTTTGTTCATTAGATTGCACGCAACCCGTCCGACGAAAGCGCCGAGAATGACTGATGCAACGATACCGATAATAACAAACATACGCGTATAATTAAAATGATTACAATCCTTTGGTTTTCAAAAATTGTTCAAGTTCCAGATTCTGTTGCTCGATGAAGTCCAGGACCTCTTCACGACCCAGTTTCGATTCCGATGAGGTGATGAAGATCTGAGGCAGTTCCTCCCAGTCAGCCAGGAGACGTGTCTTATAAGCATCGATATTTCTTTCCAATTCCGCCTTACTCAATTTATCCGCTTTGGTAAATACGATACAGAAAGGCACCTGGTTTTCGCCAAGCCATTCCATGAACCCAATGTCACTGTTTTGGGGCTCAATGCGGGAGTCGACCAGCACGAAAGTGCATATGAGGTTGCGACGGCGTTTGATGTAGTTGGCCAGCATGACCCGCCATTCCTCACGGGCTTTTTTGGAGCGTTGGGCATAGCCATAGCCTGGCAGGTCGACGAGGTACCAGCTGTTGTTGACGATGAAATGGTTGATGGCGATGGTCTTGCCGGGAGTGGCCGAGGTCTTGGCCAGTCCATGGCGCTGGACCAGGGTATTGATGAGCGACGACTTACCCACGTTGGATCGACCGATAAAGGCGTACTCAGGGATATTGTCCTTGGGCAGCTTGTCGATTTTGGAGTTGCTGGAAACGAAATGTGCGTCTTTGATCAACATGGCATCAGCTCAGGTGTAGAGGTTTTACATTGGGGTCAAAAGTAGTGTGGCGTTCGAACTTATCTGGGAATATATCATTGATAGTCACCAAGATGCCTGTCTCTTCCACATTGCCAAACGGAGGATTGAGTGCGGTACCGAAGGAGCGCATCGTATTGGACAGGCTCATATAGGCGTTGACCAGTGGAGGTACGGCGGCACCGTGTTCGCGAACGGTCTTTACCAGGATGCGGTAGTTTTCGCGATAATCCTTGCCGGTGAAGAGCGTTTTCAGTTCTTTCTCATCCATCAAGATGGGGAGATTCAGTTCTGGCCAGGGTTCCAGTAGACCGTCGGAATCGGGGAAGTTGGTCTTCATGAAGTAGAGGATCAAATCGCGAACGGTACGGTCCAGCTGGGGATACATGGTGACTTTCCCGAAGTAATACTTGGCTTGGGGCAGGGTCTTGCAGAGATATCCGAGTCCATCCCACAGGTTGTCGAGTGAATAGATGCCCTTCGACACCGATTTGGAGGGTTGGTAGTCGGGCTGCACAAAGGAACGGCCCAATTCAATGGTATAAGGCAGATACTCGCGGATGAACTTGTCGGAATATTGGAACAATTCCCCTGTGGGGGTGTCGACGCGACCTGTTCCGATGGGTTGAAGCCGGTCGCACAGGAGGAACCGGTAACCGCCCACGATAGCTTGGTCGTACGGATTCCAGACAATGAGCTGTTCGAAGTGGTTTTCGGGGTCAGTATCAAAGGCATCCATATCGCAGTCCAAGCCCGTACCACCGCCCGAATCGCGGAAGCTGATCTCGCGGAGGCGGCCGATCTCACGCATGACGTTGGGAGCGTTGAAAGCGTTGACGATATAGATTTCGTTTTTTCCGTTGTTGGTCATGCGGATGAAACGCTCGAGGGTAAGTTCCTCAAGGATCTTGTTTACCGGTATGGGATCAATGACGTTTTTCATCGGCTTGACAATTTGAAACTCATGGAATTTGATAGTCCGTATTAGGATCAAACGACGCTTCGGGCGTCAGGTTATAGGAAAAGCAGCGCAGTTTCTCGGCCCACTGGGCATCCGTGTAACGGCGGTCGAAGGTCTGCCAAGGGATGGGCTTCCCGAAGGTGATGGTGAGCGTTTTGTTGCGTTGCTTGAAGAACTCGTCTGGTAGAAGGGCCATCTCGATATTCACCTTGATTTTGAGCCATTTGCGAAGTCGGGCAAGGTTATAGAAGAAGTTGCTGTTATGCCCGTCGATATGGGTTGGGATGACGTCGCGGTGATATTCCTTGGACTTGGCGATAAAGGTCTTTTTCCAGTCGAGGTCCATGACCTTCCCTCCTTTAGTCTTACGCGAGCAGAGCCCAAAGGGGAAATAGCATATGGCATGATCGCCGGCAAAGGTCTCATTGAAGAGCCTGAGATTCTCTTGGCGGTTGGCCACCCCTTTGCCTGCCTTGTTGACTGGAATGAAGATGGGTTGGAGGTTCTTGATGAACATCAGGAAGTCGTTGACCGGTGTGAGGGGTTCCTGGCAATAGTTGCCTACCGTGCCGATGAGAGCGATGCCGTCAAGTCCGCCCAACGGGTGGTTGGAGGCCACCAGGGGACGTTCCACAGCTTTCAGGTTCTCCTCTCCTTGCACCACGATGTTCAAGTTGAAATCATTGACGACGGCATGTACAAACTCGACCCCTTGCAGGTGTCCGTAGTCACTCAGGATACGGTTGATATCCTCCTCATGCAACAGCCGTTGGATACGACGGAACAGCCAATTAGGCATCCGCTTCATCAGTTTGGGTGCCTTGGCCTCGAAAATCTTCCTGAGATCGATCAAATTACCGTACCTATCCTCCATAAAAAACACAATTTGGGTACAAAGTTAGTAAAACTTTTTCATTCCCAACGATATGAACAGTATAAAAAATTACAATCTATTGATTTTCAATAAATTAACACGTATCAACATACCTGTTGATAACTTTTTTGATAAATAATGTCCCCTTTCACCCCAAAAAAGTGGGAGAAAGTGGGAGAAAGTGGGAGATTTTGACTTATCTTTGCACCAAAATCGCACAAAGATATGAGCAACCCCATCGGAACATTCACCTGCAAGCTCGACTCAAAGGGCCGTTTGTCGTTCCCTGCTGATTTCAGGGAGCAGCTTGGCGAGTTGGCCGACGAGTTTTTTGTCATGCGGCCAGGGCTTCACGGCACCTACTTGGAGCTCTACACCATGCGCGATTGGTTGCAGCAGGAGGAGATCTTCAAAAAGCTGAACCGTTTCGACAAACGCACCCAGCAGATGGTGAGAGCGTATACCGACGGAAGCCGGCGCGCCAAACTTGACGCCAACGGCAGGATTCTCATCCCCAAGGAGCTACTCGACCGAGGCAAGCTGAGCAAGGACGTCGTCATCAACTCGATGGTCACCAGCATGGAAATCTGGGACAAGGAGACCTACGACGCCAATGTCGGAAGCCTCAGCAACGAAGAGCTGGCCAAGGGAATCGAAGAGCTGTTTTCAGGTTTCAGTTTCGGAGCGTAAAGATAACAATAAAATCTTAAAAGGGAAAGTAAAATGTACCATCAACCGGTGTTATTGAACGAATGCATCAAAGGCTTGAATATCAAGCCAGAAGGATGTTATGCCGACGTCACCTTCGGTGGCGGAGGCCATTCGCGCGCCATCATGGAGCAACTCGGCACCGGTCATCTGTATGCCTTCGACCAGGATGAGGACGCAGCCGCCAACGTCATCGACGACGAACGGTTCACCTTCATCCCGCAGAACTTCAGCTATTTCAAGAACTTCATCCAGTTGTACCACCAAGGCCAACTCGACGGTATCATTGCTGATCTTGGGGTCTCATCGCATCAGTTCGACACCCCCGAGAAAGGCTTCTCGACCCGTTTCGAGGGTCGGCTCGACATGCGCATGAGCCAGACCAACCCCATCGATGCGGCCAACATTGTCAACACCTACGACCTCGATGCCTTGACCCGGGTGCTGAGCCTCTATGGCGAGCTGCCCAATGCACGTCAAATCGCCTCCGACATCGTCATGGCGCGCGACGCCGCTCCCATCGAGACCACCGGCCAGCTTAAGGAAGCGGTGCAGGGACGGCTGCAACGGGGCCGAGAGAACAAGGTCCTGGCCCAGATCTTCCAGGCCCTCCGCATCGAAGTCAACCACGAGATGGAAGCCCTCACCAGTTTCCTGGGCCAGTGCGCCGACGTGCTCAAGCCCGGAGGCCGCCTGGTAGTTCTCTCCTACCACTCACTCGAAGACCGGCTGGTGAAGAACTTCACCCGCACGGGCAACGCCGAGGGAAAAGAGGAGAAAGACTTCTTCGGCAACCTCCTCTCACCTTATATTATTATTAACAGAAAACCCATCGTGCCCACCGAAGAGGAAATCGCCTCGAACAGCAGGGCACGGAGCGCCAAACTGAGAATAGCGGAAAGGAGATGAGATGAAAAGAGAACGCAACGAAAAGAAATCGAAAGGGAGCATCTTCATGAACGTCCTCGGAGGCAGCTTCCTCACTCGGGAAGATTTCTCGAAGGTCTTCCCCTTCCTCGTCTACGTCACCGTGTTGCTGATGCTCATCATCACCAACGCCTACGTCGCCGAGAGCACCAGCCGCACCATCAAGAACAACACCATACGGCTCCGCGACCTCCGCGTGGAATACACCTACGCCAAGTCGGCCTACACCAAGGAATCGACCCAAAAAGTCATGATTGAGAAACTCAAAGACCAAGGAATGAAGGAGTCGCTGGAGACGAGAATCGTGAAAAGATAAAAGATAAAAGATAAAAGATAAAAGCGAATGAAACGGGATCCGAAAACGAGTAGCCTGATCAGGACCTTCCTGGTTTACATCGCAGTGCTGGCGGTGGGTGTCACCATCATCGTCAAGGCCTTGCTGGTGCAAATCAAGGACGGCGACGAGTTGCGCGCCCTCGCCGAACAGGTGGAGACCCGTTTCGACACCATCTGGGCTTCGCGCGGCGACATCCTGGCAAGCGACGGCAGCGTATTGGCCACCGACGTACCCATCTTCGAAGTCGGCATCGACCCATCGGTCATCGACGACACCGCATTCTACGCCGGCATCGACAAGCTCAGCCAGCAGCTGGCCGGCATGTTCCCCCGCAAAAACGCCGCCGCTTGGAAGAAAGGCCTCGTCGATGCCAAGACCAACGGCAAGAAATACTTCCTTGTCGACCTCAACGTCACCTTGGGACAATACAGGGAAATGGAGACCTTCGCCATCCTCAACAAGGGAAACCTCAAAGGCGGTCTCAGCAAGTCGCAGCCCAAGTTCAAGCGCAACCACCCCTATGGCACCCTGGCCGAGCGCACCATAGGCTATGTCACCGAAGACAAGCTGGTAGGGCTCGAGAGCTCTTGCGACAGCATCCTACGCGGCAGCAACGGTCGCCATAAGCAACGCCATCTCCACCATGGGTCATGGATCCCCATCGAAGATGATAACAACATCAGCGCCATCAACGGCAACGACATCGTGACCACCATCGACATCGGCATTCAGGACATCGCCGAACGCGCCCTGCGCAACGCCGTCGTCGACAACGTCGCCGAACAAGGATGCGCCATTGTCATGGAAGTGGCCACCGGCGAGGTGAAAGCCATCACCAACCTACAACGCGACAAGAATACCAACCAATGCTTCGAGGGCTATAATTTCGCACTGGGCGTCGGCATCGAGCCTGGGTCGACCTTCAAGCTTGCTTCCATGCTCGTGCTGCTCGAGAGCTACCCCGAACTCGACGTCAACAAACGCAACGTCAACATCGGCAGAGCCCACACGCCGCTTACTTTCGCCAACAAGAAGATGTACGACGACCACCCCGTCAACGAAGACGGCTGGGTAACCATCCGCGAGGTGTTCGAACAATCGTCGAACAAGGGCACTGCCAAACTCATCACCGACTATTTCGGAGAGAGCCCCGAGCGTTACGTCAACGGGCTCTACCGCATCGGGTTGAACAACCCCATGGAGACTGGGATGGCTGGTGAGGCACGCCCCTTCATCAAGCACCCCTTCATCAACAAGGGCCTTTGGTCGAAGACCTCTCTCCCCTGGATGTCAATTGGCTACGAGTTGAGGCTGCCCCCGCTGCAGATTCTCACCCTTTACAACGCCGTCGCCAATGGCGGCAAGATGATGAAACCCCAATTCGTCAAGGAGATCCGCAAGGAAGGCGTCACCCTCCAGACCATCGATCCCGTCGTCCTCAACGAACATGTCGCCTCACCCAAGGTCATCGACACACTTCAGAGCATGATGAAAGGCGTGGTCGCCTGCGGTACCGCCAAGGCCCTTAAGGGCACCGAATACGGCATCGCCGGAAAGACGGGAACGGCACAACTCTACAACGTGCAGAAAAAAGCTTACAAGTGGCTCAACGCCGAAGGTAAGTGGGAACGCGACTACAACGTCACCTTCGTGGGCTTCTTCCCCGCCGACAATCCGGTGTACAGCTGCATCGTGGTCATCAGCAAGGCCAAAGGAAAGTTCTATTCGGCAGGCAAGGTGGCCGCTCCGGCGTTCAAGGAGATTGCCGACCGTGTGTATGCCACCAAGATCAAGGGCTTGATTGAGACTGATCCACAGACCTACCGCGACGCCGAGTACCATCACGACGTCAACCCCATCCTATACGACCCGATGCTCGTTCCCGACGTGGAAGGCATGAACGTCAGCGACGCCGTCTATCTGCTCGAAAACATGGGATGGGTCACGCGTTTCGAAGGCTACGGCCAGGTCGCCCATCAATCGGTCCCCGCCGGCGACTCGCTCAGGCCGGGAGGTTTAATCACTTTAACACTGGAAAAGAGATGAAGATCAAAGACATATTAGTCAACTGCAACCTATTGGAGCTCATCGGCGACAAAGACGTCAATGTAGAGAAGGTGACCTTCGACTCACGTCAGGTGGAGCCAGGCACCCTGTTCTTTGCCGTGAGAGGCACCCAGACCGACGGTCATGACTACATCGGCAAGGCCGTGGAGCAAGGCGCCGTCGCCGTGGTCTGCGAGACCCTGCCGGCCACCTTGAACCCAAGCGTCACCTACGTGCGCGTCGACGACAGTGCTTATGTACTGGGCGTGGGCGCAGCCAACTTCTTCGGCAACCCCTCCAGATCGCTGAAGCTCACCGGAGTGACCGGCACCAACGGCAAGACCACCATCGCCACGTTGCTCTACCGTCTCTTCACCGATGCCGGCTATGCCTGCGGTCTGCTCTCCACCATCGAGAACATCGTCGACCACGAGGTCATCCCCTCCACCCATACCACCCCCGACCCGGTGGAACTCAACGCGTTGCTCCGCAAGATGGTCGACCGTGGCTGCGAATATGCTTTCATGGAAGTCAGCTCACACGCTGTCGACCAGCACCGCATCGCGGGACTGCAGTTCGCCGGAGGCATCTTCACCAACCTCACCCACGACCATCTCGACTACCATAAGACCATGGCCAACTACCGCAACGCCAAGAAGAAGTTCTTCGACGACCTGCCGGCCGAGGCCTTCGCCCTGACCAACCTCGACGACAAGAACGGCGCCGTGATGCTTCAGAACACCAAAGCCAAGAAGTTGGGATACGCACTGAAACACGATGCCGACTTCAAGGGCATCGTTGTGGAAAGCCACTTCGACGGCATGTTGATGAAGGTCAACGGCATCGAGATGAACACCCTTCTGGTGGGCGGATTCAACGCCAGCAACATCCTCGCCATCTACGGCGCGGCCATCAGCCTGGGGTTCGACCGTGACGAGCTCTTGGTGGAAATCAGCAAGCTCCATGGTGCCAACGGTCGTTTCGACATGGTGCGTAACGACACCGGCATTGTGGGCATCGTCGACTACGCCCACACCCCCGACGCCCTCGAGAACGTGCTCAAGACCATCAACGAGGTACGCAAATCAGGCCAAAACCTCATCACTGTGGTGGGCTGCGGCGGCAACCGTGACGCCACCAAACGTCCCGAGATGGCGGCAGTGGCCGTGAAACTCAGCGACCGTGTCATCCTCACCAGCGACAATCCCCGTAACGAGGACCCTGACGAGATCATCCGGCAGATGAAAGCCGGCATCGAAGCCTCCGACATGGGCAAGGTGCTGTCGATCACCGACCGCCGTGAAGCCATCCGCACCGCCGTGGCACTGGCCAAGAAAGGCGACATCATCATCCTCGCCGGCAAGGGCCACGAGGACTATCAGATCATCAAAGGCGAGAAACGCCATTTCGACGATAAAGAAGAACTTTCAAAAGCTTTCAAGGAGAAATAAGCCATGCTATATTACCTGTTTCAGTATTTACAGACCATCAACTTCCCGGGTGCGGGCGTGTTCAACTACGTCACCGTCCGTGCTGCCGTTGCCATCATCCTGTCGCTCATCGTCTCCGTATGGTTCGGCAACTGGTTCATCAACATGCTGAAGCGGAAAAAAGTCACCGAGACCCAACGCGACGCCAGCGTCGACCCGTACAACACCAAAAAGATCGGAGTGCCCACCATGGGCGGCGTCATCATCATCGTCTCCATCCTCATCCCCGTGCTGTTGGTCGGCAAGCTGCACAGCGTCTACACCCTGTTGATGATTGCCACCACCTTGATCCTCGGCATTTTGGGATTCTCCGACGACTATATCAAAACCTTCAAGCACAACAAAGAAGGCCTGAAGCCCAAGGTGAAACTCGGGGGGCAAGTACTGCTCGGCCTCATTGTCGGCCTCACCCTGCGTTTCAGCCCCGCCGTGCAAATCAACGAGACGGTACAGTTGAAAATCGAAGACAACAAGGAAGTGGTGGTGAAAAGTCCCGACGTGAAGTCGACCCGTACCACCATCCCCTTCGTGAAGAACCACAACCTCAACTACGCCGACCTGTTCAAGTGGGCCGGACCCAAATGGATGTACAACCTGGCATGGATTTTCCTGGTGCTGCTCACCGTGTTCATCGTGGCGGCAGTCAGCAACGGCTCCAACCTCAACGACGGCATGGACGGCATGGCATCGGGCAACTCGGCCATCATCGGACTGACGATGCTCATCTTGGCCTACATCTCCAGTAACGCGGTCATCGCCAGCCACCTCGACTTGATGTACATTCCAGGAAGCGAGGAACTGGTGGTCTTCTTGGCCGCCTTTGTGGGTGCCCTCATCGGCTTCCTGTGGTTCAACTCCTACCCCGCCCAAATCTTCATGGGCGACACCGGCAGTCTCACCATCGGAGGCATCATCGCCGTATCGGCCGTCATCATGCACAAGGAGTTGTTGCTACCCTTGCTCTGCGGCGTGTTCCTCTTCGAGATTTTCGCCAACTTCGACGTTGCCCGCTTCGTGCGTCATGGCAAGAAACACCGCATCTGGAAGAAAGCCCCGTTGCACGACCATTTCCGCACCAGCTACAGCGACTTCAAGAAGGCCTGGCCCAACGCCACCGTCACCTTCAAGGGACATGGAGAAGGCTACAACACCGTGCATCACGAAGTGAAGATTACCATCCGGTTCTGGATTGTGACCATTTTGCTGGCAGCGTTTACGCTGTTGACGTTCAAGATTAGATAAAAGATAAGAGATAAAAGATAAAAGTTATGAGATACTTATTTGAATCCCCCAAGAAAACCAAGGAACGCAAGCCTGAGAGCATGGCTTCAGGCATCACCGCCAAAGTGCTCGAAATCCGCAAGGAGAGCATCAAGAACTGCATGGGCGACTTCACCTCGATGAGCCATCGGCAGCATTACATCGACACCATTGACGGCGTGAGCTATTACGACGACGCACAGGCCGAGAGCGTCAACGCCACCTGGTTCACCTTCGAGAACATCGTCAACCCCGTGGTGTGGATTGTGGGCGGCTCGTGCCACAACAACTACAGCGAACTCATCGAGACTGCCAAGCGGAAGGTGAAAGCCATCGTCAGCCTAGGCGATGAGAAGGAAGTCATTGAGATGACCTTCAAGGGCGTGGTCAACGAGATCTACGAGGCCTCCGACATCGCAGAAGCCGTCAAGGTGGCCTCCATCATCGCCGAAGAGAATGATTTCGTGCTCTTCTCCCCCGCTTGCAAAGACCAAAAACTCACTTCCGACAAGCGCGGCACCCTCTTCACCCAAGAGGTGGCCCAACTCACTCTCAACGCTTAACTTTTAACCTTTCATAGAACAGTGGCTTGGATCAACAAAATATTGAAGGGCGACAGGGTCATCTGGGTGGTGATGTTCATCCTAGGTGTCATCTCACTGCTGGCGGTATATAGCGCTACCAGCTCGGAGGCCCATGTGCGCGTGGGATTCTACAACGACAAGGTGCTGTTGAAGCATGCCGCCACCTTGATTGGAGGTTTCGTGATGATGTTTCTCGCCTCCAAGATCGACTACCGCCACTTCTCCCGTGCCATCGAGATTGTGTTGATGCTCTGCTGCGTGCTGCTGGTCTTCACCTATTTCTTCGGGAGCCGTATCAACGGTGCATCGAGGAGCATCATGGGTTTCCAGACCAGTGAGCTGGCCAAGATTGTGTTGATTGCCTATCTGGCCAAATACATTGTGGTATGGAACGAGAAGAAGTACACCTTCAAGGACCTCATCATCCCCTTGTTCCTGCCCATCCTTCTGATTGTGGGGCCCATCTTCCCTGAGAACCTCTCCACCGCCGCCATGCTCTTCGTGGTGTGCATTGTGATGATGTTCATCGGGCAAATCAAGTTCAGCTATCTCATGCTGCTCATCGGCATCATGGTGTTGGGCATGGGCATCTACATCCTCACCGACGACATTGTGGCCAATAGGGCGCAACACCGTTACGAGAAAGTCGTCCAACTCGCCCAAGAGCATCCCAACGATGTCAAGTTGCAGGAAAAAGCGATGCGCAAGCCCCGGGTAAGCCGTGTAAAGACTTGGAAGGGACGCATCGAAGCCGTCAAGCTTGAGAAAGAACTGGCCAAGGCCAATGGAGGCGAAAAGGCCCCCTTGCAAATCGATGACCGCAATGCCCAAAAGATGTACGCCAAGATGGCAGTGGCACGCGGAGGACTGTTCGGCAAAGGCTCTGGAAAGAGCACCCAGCGCAACTTCCTTCCCCAACCGTTCTCCGACTGCATCTATGCCATCATCATCGAGGAATACGGACTGGTAGGCGGCATCTTCGTCATGCTCTTATACATCATCCTGTTCACCAGGTCGATACGTATTATGAAGAAACGCCCGCTCACCTTCGGCGCCTTGATGGCCTTCGGCATCGCCTTCATCCTCATCATGCAGGCGATGATCAACATGGGTGTGTCCACAGGGCTGTTGCCCGTCACCGGACAGCAACTCCCCTTTGTAAGCAAAGGCGGCTCGTCGATGCTGGTCACAGGATTTGCAGTGGGAATGATACTGAGCGTCACCAGAAGCATTGAGAATACAGGAAACGAAATCCAGAAAACGGAAGAACAACTAAACAACTAAACAACTCAACATTGAACAAAGACGGAATGAACACGGTGTATTTCTTAGGAATCGGCGGCATTGGCATGAGCGCCCTGGCAAGGTATTACCAGAGCAAGGGCTGGGAAGTGGCCGGTTACGACCGCACACGTTCACCATTGACCGTGCAGATGGAGCAAGAGGGCATGGCCATCCATTATGAGGACAACCCCAGCCTGCTGCCTGCCCGTATCGACAAGGTGATCTTTACGCCTGCCGTTCCGCAGACCCTGAAAGAAATCGAGGAGATCCGCCGTCGTGGTCTCACCATGATCAAACGCGCCGCCGCCCTCGGCGAAATCTCCAAGGAGCACTTCACCATCGCCGTGGCGGGCACCCNNCCACCGCCATGGTGGCCCACATCCTGAACGAATGCGGCGTCGACACGACCGCATTCATCGGCGGCATCGCCAAGAACTTCAACAACAACCTGCTGTTGGGCCGTGGACCGGAAAGCGTGCTGGTGGTCGAAGCCGACGAGTACGACCGATCCTTCCTGCAGCTCCACCCCGAGGTCAGCATCGTCAACTCCATCGATGCCGACCATCTCGACATCTATGGCGACAAGCAACACCTTTTGGACAGCTTCAACGCCTTCGCGCAACTCACCAAGCAGTGCGTCATCGTGAAGGAGGGACTCGACATCGACGTCCCCAACAAGGTGACCTTCGGCTTTGGCGAGGCTTGCGACTTCCAGGTGGATCAACTTGACTTGCCCTTGTCCATTCCCGGGAAGCACAACCGGTTGAACGCCACTGCCGCCTTCGCCGCAGCCCGACAGATCGGACTGGAGCCGGCAGCCATTGCACAGGCCCTGTCCACCTTCGCCGGTGTCAAACGCCGCTTCGACATTAGAATCAGAACCAATAACAACATTTATATAGATGATTATGCACATCATCCAGAAGAGATAAAATCTTGTTTGTCGGCCATAAAAACATCGTTCCCATCCAAACGGGTCACGGTGGTCTTCCAGCCGCACCTCTTCACTCGTACACGCGATTTCATGGAAGACTTCGCCAAGAGTTTGGCGATGGCCGACAGCCTGATTTTACTCGACATCTACCCAGCCCGGGAGCTGCCCATCGAAGGCATCACCTCCCAGGTCCTGTTGGAAAAAACAGCCCTTGCCGACAAACGTCTGTGCAAGAAAGACAACCTGCTTACCATCCTTGACCAGTTACGTCCTGAAGTGCTGGTCACCATGGGAGCAGGCGATATCGACCGTTTTGTAGAACCCATTGAAAAAATGATCAGCCAATGGTAAAGAAGATTTTGAGCATCGTGTTATGGGTAGTCACGGGAGCCGCGCTCATCGTCCTCTTCGTGTCGGGTCGCAGCTGGTATCTGGGCACCCCCTTGAAGGGCATCCAAATCCAATTGGAGCGTAGCCATTCGGACGGGTTTGTGGAGAAAGACAGCCTTCAGGCCTCTGCCGAGGCAATTTGCGACATGGCACATCACAACGCCATTGCCAACATCGACATGGACCGGATCAACAAACTGTTGACCGACAACCCGTGGATTGAATACGGGAGCGCTTTCATCGACCTCAACGACACCCTGTTCATCCATGCGAAAGAATACGAACCCGTGCTTCGGGTGTATGACCTGGAGGGTGGCTCGGTGTACGTCACGGGCGAAGGGGTCATCATCCCGTCGAGCCCCCGCTACACCCCCCATCTGATGATCGCCAGCGGGCATTTCGTGGAACAGGAGGGCGTCGCCGAGGCCTTGGCCATCGCACAAGCCATCCGCCGGGACGACTACCTTGCCGAGCATGTCGGTCAGATCTACCTGAACCAAGACCGTCTGTTCGAGGTGACGGTCAACAACCTGCCGGCCAAAGTCATTGTGGGCGACGCCAGTGCCATCGACAACAAGCTGGCACGGCTCAGGGCCCTTCTTGAGAAATACAACAACACCGAGGAACTTATCGAATACAAGACCTTGGACATCCAGTATAAAAATCAAATCGTGTGTACAAAAAAATAAAACTATGAGTGAAGGAAAAATCATTGTCGGATTAGACATCGGTACTACCAAGATTGCCTGCATCGTGGGCAGAAAAGGTTCCAACGGAAGAATTGAGATCTTAGGTTACGGAAAGGCAGCTTCCACAGGCGTCAGCCGAGGCATCGTCACCAACATCGACGAGACCGTGAACGCCATCAAGACGGCAGTTGACGAGGCGGCGGCCCAGTCAAACGTCGATATCAAATCGGTCGACGTGGGCATTGCCGGCCAGCACATCAAGAGCCTTCAGCACCGTGGCGTGCTGATGCGCGACAACCGTGACACCGAGATCACCGAAGAGGAACTCGAGAAGCTGCGCATGGACACGTTCAAGATCAACATGGTCCCCGGCGAGGAGATCATCGACGTCATCCCGCAGGAATACTTCGTTGACGGTGAGATTGGCACCACCCCCAAGGGCATGCTTGGCAGCAAGCTGGAAGCCAACTTCCACGTGATCATCGGACAGACCGCGGCGGCCATGAACATCAAGAAGTGCATCGAGCGCGCCGGCTTGGAGATGAACCACATGATCCTGGAGCCCATCGCCTCGGCTGAGGCTGTCCTCGACGAGGAAGAGATGGAAGCCGGCGTGGCGCTGGTCGACATCGGAGGCGGCACCACCGACATCGCCATCTTCTACGAGAACAAGATCTACCACTCCGCAGTCATCCCATTGGGTGGCAACATCATCACCGAGGATATCAGCAAGGGTTGCGCCATCATCCGTCGCTACGCCGAAGACGTAAAAGTCAAGTTTGGATCGGCCGTAGCCAACGAGAACCGCGACGACGAGCTGGTATCGATTCCCGGTATCAGGGGCAGAGCCTCCAAGGAAATCTCGTTCAAGAACCTGGCCAACATCATCCAGGCCCGCATGGAGGAAATCTTCGAGATGGTCAACTACGAAATCCAGAAAGTCAACTCCCAACACACCCTCATCGCAGGCATCGTGCTCACCGGTGGCGGTTCGCTGATGAAGCACATCCAGCAGCTGGCCTCGTTCAAGACCGGCCTCGACGTGCGGATCGGCTACCCCAACGAGCATCTCACCGACGACACCGCCAAGGAGATGGCCAGCCCCATGTACGCCACCGGCATCGGTCTCGTCATTGAAGGCATCGCACGCGCCGAGTACCAGGAGAAGATGGAGCGTCGCAAGCACAAAGACGCCCCATTCAGCAAACCCACGACCGTGGAGGCTCCTGTGGAAGCGCCTGAGGAAGAGGAACCGAAAGACAAGGAGCCACGCAGGACTCGCAGAACCCCGAAAAACGGCGGCGAAAAGCGTCATGGCTTCGACATCACCCGTATCATCACCAAATTTTTCTCCGAAGAGAACGAAATCAAAGAATAATAAAATAAAACAATATTAATATGGATATTTTTAACAACGATTTATTCAAACCGGTACAAGAAAAACCGGCCAACTATATCAAAGTGATCGGTGTAGGCGGTGGCGGCGGCAACGCTGTGAACCACATGCTCCAGGAAGGCATCGAGGGCGTTGACTTCGTGCTTTGCAACACCGACTACCAAGCCTTGTTGCGCAGCACGGTCCCGACCAAGGTACACCTCGGCAAGCGTGAGCTGGGTGCCGGCAACGACCCAGCGGTGGGCCGTGAGGCAGCCTTGAGCAGCGAGGAGGAAATCGACAAGCTGTTGGACGAGAAGACCAAGATGGTGTTTGTGACCGCAGGTATGGGCGGTGGCACTGGCACCGGCGCTGCCCCCGTGGTGGCCCGCATCGCCAAGGACAAAGGCATCCTCACCGTGGGTATCGTCACCATCCCCTTCGAATGCGAGGGGCGCCGCCGCAAGCAGCAGGCCCAAGCCGGTATCGAAGAGCTCAAGAAGCACGTCGACACCCTCATCGTCATCAGCAGCGACAAGCTTCGCGACGAATACGGCAACATGAAACTCACCGAGGCCTTCAAGAAGGCTGACGACGTGTTGACCACCGCTGCCAAAGGCATCGCCGAAATCATCACCGTGACCGGATATGTCAACGTCGACTTCGAAGATGTGAAGACGGTCATGAAAGACAGCGGCAGGGCCATCATGGGCACCGGTCGCGCCAGTGGCGAGAACCGCGCCGAAGACGCTATCAAGCTCGCCATCAACTCGCCGCTGCTCAACGA
>LXOW01067401.1_pt2 | contig 15496 bp, 10 predicted proteins | sample 1368591 | NCBI WGS metagenome assembly LXOW01 (sample SAMN04884650, study PRJNA319009) | bovine gut metagenome | isolation source: Cow rumen | host: Bos taurus | place: Italy: Legnaro (PD) | collected 2014-07-09 | reverse complement strand
AATATAGGGCCATTTTTGATGGCAGGCAAAAATCGATTCATAATGACAAGAAATGATGCATTATGATGGCATTTGACGCATTTCGTCCCCCTCCAGTCGGACTTGGTACGGACTTGGTACGGTGTTGATACGGCGTTGGTACGGTGGGGTGGGAGTGTTTCTCCCTTGGGTGTCCATGCCTTGCGGCGCAGGCGGTCAGTATTCGACAATCAGCGCTCCGCTCACGGCCCAGTGGCTGAACATGCCTTCGACGGGCTTGCCCTGGGGAATGGCGACGGTGAGGGTGTGCTCCTTACCGTCGGCCCAAGGCATGAGGTCGAAGTAGACGGGCTGCGTGGCGGTGCCGGGGCACCAGCCGCTACGCGAGAAGTCGCTGCTCGAGAGGCCGTTCCAGAAGTTACCGCTGACGGGGTTGAGGTCGCGGTAGCAGCCGCAATCCTGCCGCCAAGGGGTGTAGGTGAAGGCCACCTTGCCGTCGATGAGGATGGTGTTGGTTTTGGGCACGAACTCGTCGCCCTCGCCCCAGCCACCGTGACCGGTAGAGATGTAGCGCAACTTGGCCGATTTCAATTTACCATCACTCATCTCGGGAAGAATCTTGAATTTCACCGTCAACGAGTCGGTACCGAAGAGCTTGCCGTAGTTCTGCCCGGCCATCTCCAGTACATTGCAGGTGTTGAAGAGTGGCTCCACAAGCCCGAAACACTCCGCACTGTCCTCCAACTCGGTGTAGTCGTTGGGGTAGGACTTGATGTCGACCGTCAACAGGTGTCCGCCACCGTCGTAGTTGCCTATCCAGGCGCCGATGATGACATCGCCGCCGTAGCCATAGATATCGGTGATTTCTTGGCGATAGTATGCTTCGTTGCGCCACTCGATGCCGTAGTCTTTCATTCTTTCGTTGAACTTGCCCACACCGAAGGGGGTGAAGAAGCGCACCAGTTCAAGCGGAGCATCGTATCCCGTCTGTGAAATAATGCCTTGATAACGTTGACCGTCGCGACCGACGAAGGTGGGTAGCGAGTCGGGGTGCTGATTTATTCCATCGAAGAAGTTGTGCGGCACCCAGCCGTTGGTCCTCAGCAGAAATATGCTGCCCGTGCGGTCGTAGGCGTCACCATTGCTCTGCTGGTGAATCTCGATAAAGTGCTGGTAATGGCTGGTACACCACGGCAGTTGGACACGTTTCAGTATCAGCGTGCCGCCTGCATAGTGCAGCACAGTGTCATGCGGTATATAATTTGTCCAAGGCTTCTTTAGATTGTCGCAATCCACGTGGGCGTTCTCCTTACCCCAGCAAATCTGCTCGTGGTCGAAGATACGGGTGGTGACGACGAGGCGCTCCTTTATGATGCGGTCAAGTTCCCTCGGTGTCACTCGACGACCACTTTCCACTTTTCGTTTTCCGTTTTCCACTTTCACCTTCTTCTCGGCTTTGGCTAGCTTCAGTCGCAGTTGGCCGTTGCGAGTGTAGCTTTGTAAAACTCCTTTGTGCAGGCCGTAGTAGGGTAGGGGATTGATGTTTACGGGCGCCTTCTCGTCCATTTCGAAGATGAGGGTGTTGCTGTTGACGGAGCAGATGTGACGATTGCCCTCTACCTTCCACTCGATGTCGCTGCGCGAGAAGGGAGTGCGATAGTAGTAGACGCTATCAGGATAGGTGGCGGTGACGGTGATGCTGTCGACGGCATAGTCGACGCTCGTTACCGTTTGGCAGTAGCCCTGTATCAATTTTCCTTCGGGTTGAGGGGTGAGGATAGTTATGCAGTCACCCTCGCGGAGGACGGTAATGACGGTGGTGTCGGTCTTCTCGCCATACTCGAACTGCCAATAGGTGAAACGATTGGCATCCTTGGGAATATTCACTTGTGCGGTGGCCAATAAGGGCAACAGGCTCAGCAGAAACAATGTTTTTTTCGTCATAATGCAATAATAACGTACGCGTGCCGTTAATATTATCCATAAAGTGATAGAGTATTAAAGTTGTAAAGAGATGAAGAAGATTTTTGTTATTGTCCTGGTGGCATTGTTTACTGTGGGTGGATTGAGCGCCCAGCATTGTGGCCATCATGGTAACGGGCAACACTGCGGCCGTCATCAGCAACAGCAGCAGGTGGTGACGCCGCGCGTCAACGCCGATGGTATCGCCATAGAAATAGCCAAGGCCTTTCCGACGGTAAAGAGCGTTCAGAAGACCGAGAAATGGACCGAGGTGTATGACGGCAGCAAGACGCTGCTTGGATATGCTGTATATAGCAAGCCTGCCAGCGACGGTATCAAGGGTTATGCCGGCGAGACACCCGTAATGATTGCCCTCAACAAAAAACAGGTAATCCTCGGTATGCAACTTCTGCCCTGTAGTGAGAGTCCCGGATACGTGCAGCGTGTGCAACAGACGGGGTTCTTCGATTCATGGAATGGGCTGACCATAAAGAAGGCCAAGAAAAAAAAGGTAGATACCGTGAGTGGCGCCACCTTCACCAGCCGTGCCGTCATCCAGAGCGTGCAGGCGGCGTTGGAGAAGTTGTAGAGTTATAAAGTTGTAGAGTTATAGAGTTTTTTGATGAAGAATATTCGAAATTTCTGTATTATCGCGCATATCGACCATGGTAAAAGTACCTTGGCCGACCGCCTGCTGGAGGTGACCAACACCGTCAGTCAGCGCGAGATGCAGGATCAGGTGCTCGACGATATGGAGCTGGAGAAGGAGCGTGGCATCACCATCAAGAGCCACGCCATCCAGATGAACTACAAGAACTATGTGCTGAACCTGATTGACACGCCGGGGCATGTGGACTTCAGCTATGAGGTGAGCCGTGCCATCGCCGCCTGCGAGGGTGCGCTGTTGGTGGTGGATGCCACCCAGGGCATCCAGGCTCAGACGATAAGTAATCTCTACCTTGCCCTTGAGAACGACTTGGAGATCATCCCTGTGATGAACAAGATAGATCTCGACAGCGCCATGCCTGAAGAGGTGGCCGACGAGATTGTGGACCTGCTGGGCTGCAAGCCCGAGGAAATCTTGCGTTGCTCGGCTAAGACGGGCATGGGTGTGCCCGAGATACTTGATGCTATCGTCGACCGTATTCCCGCCCCCGAGGGCGATTCCAACGCGCCGCTGCAGGCTCTGGTGTTCGACTCGGTTTTCAATCCCTTCCGTGGCATCATCAGCTACTTCCGCATCATGAACGGCACGTTGAAGACGGGCGACCATGTGAAGTTCTTCTCCACAGGCAAGGAGTACGACGCCGACGAGGTGGGAGTGCTGCGCCTCAACATGGAGCCCTGCAAAGAACTATCCGCCGGCAATGTGGGTTATATCATTAGTGGCATCAAGACTAGCAAAGAGGTGCGTGTGGGCGACACCATCACGCATGTGCAGAACCCCTGTGAGAAGCCTATAGAGGGCTTTGAGGCCGTGAAGCCAATGGTCTTCGCGGGTGTCTACCCCGTGGATACTGACGATTATGAGGAACTGCGAGCCAGTATCGAGAAGCTGCAGCTCAACGACGCCAGCCTCACCTTCGAGCCTGAGAGTTCGCTGGCCTTGGGTTTCGGTTTCCGCTGCGGATTCTTGGGTCTGCTGCACATGGAGATTGTGCAGGAACGCTTGACGCGCGAGTTCAACATGGATGTCATCACCACCGTGCCCAACGTGCAGTATAAGGTGAAGCTCACCAACGGGCAGGAGATTGACGTGTACAACCCCTCGGGCATGCCCGAACCCAACAATATCGCCGAGGTCTATGAACCTTATATCCACGCCCAAATCATCACCAAGGCCGACTTTATCGGGCCGGTGATAAAGCTTTGCATGGACAAACGCGGCATACTGAAGAACCAGAACTACCTTACCACCGACCGTATCGAGATTACCTTCGACCTGCCGCTGGGCGAGGTGGTGTTCGACTTCTACGATAAACTTAAGTCCATTTCTAAGGGTTATGCCTCGTTCGACTATTATATCAACGGTTATCAGCCTTCGAAGCTGGTGAAGTTGGAGATTCTGCTCAACGGCGACCCTGTGGATGCCCTCAGTACCCTCACCTATGTCGACAACGCCTATCCCATCGGCCGTAAGATGTGCGAGAAACTTAAGGATCTTATCCCGCGTCAGCAGTTCGACGTGGCCATCCAAGCCGCCATCGGCAGCAAGATTATCGCCCGCGAGACGGTGCGCCAGGTGCGCAAGGATGTCACGGCCAAATGCTACGGCGGCGATATCACCCGTAAGCGCAAGTTGCTGGAGAAGCAGAAAGAGGGTAAGAAACGCATGCGTCAGGTAGGCAATGTGGAGGTGCCGCAAAGTGCCTTCCTGGCGGTTTTGAAACTGGATTAATCATTATAATAGTTATAGCTATGAAAAATATCTTCAAGTATTTGGCCGTTATGGCCATGAGTTTTACCCTAATGGGTTTGGTGGCCTGCGGTGAGAAAGAAGAAACTACTACTCCGGCCTCGTATGCATTCCAGTATGAGGGCCGCACCTTAGAGCCCGGTCAGACCGTCTATTTCTATCCCCGTGAGACCGAGGTAACCAACGACTGGGCTACCGTTCATCTATTGTTGGAAAACAACAGCGCCGTAGACCAGCCGACGGTGTTAAAGGTGGAGCGTGTGGATGGTCCTGCTGCATTCGATGCCCTCTCCATCTGTTATGGTGAGACCTGCAAGACAGGAGTTTGCCCGTGGACTTCCGATCCTTTCACCTTGGTTCCTGGTGTCAACGAAGACATGGAGGTGAAGATTGACTACAAGCCCAGTGATGCTGCTGCTGCCAACGGGGTATACAAAATCACCATCGGCCAGGGTGTGGAGATGAAATATCCGCAGTATATGCTGCTCAGCATGAGCAGTCAGGCTGCCGAATAAGAAAAGACTATGCTTTGAGGGTGCGCTGGTAACGTCGCACCTGCCAGAGATACCATGCCAGCAGGGATGCCATGATGAGCGTCCCTGCTGCTGCGTATAGACGTATGGCTAGCAGGAAGTCGCCGGCATGGATGCCTACGGCGAGGGCAGCAATACGAAGAGCCAACAGGACGAGATAGAAAAAGAACTCGGTGCGTTGGGTGGAGAAGACGTTGCTTATAAACATCAGCGACATAGTGCTGAGCACCATGTATATCCAGGGCAGCAGGGCACGCACGTAGATGCCGCAGCCGCTCCACTTGCCACCGAAGCAGAAGGCGAAGACCGGCTCGGCGAAGAACCAGGCCAGAATAAAACAGGGAAGGGCTACGGCGTTGAGCAGGAGCAGGAATTTCCTAATCATGGGTTCGATGCTGTGCCGTTCGCGCACGCACTCCATGGTGCGGGCATAGAGCACCTGCTCGAAAGCTACATTGAGCAGGTTGACGGGACGGAAGGTGAAGGTCAGCGCCAATCCGAAGAGCCCTATCTCGGCACGGTCGAAATAGAGGGCCAGCCAGAGGAAGGGAAGGTTGCCCGAGAGACTGATGATAAAGTCTTTGGTGCCTACAAAGAGTGGGAAGTTGCGGTGTTTCCGTGCTACCTCTTTTGGTTTTATGTTCTGTGTATTCTGAGTATTCGGATTATTCTGAGTGATCGGATTCTTTTTTAGTCGATAGACCAGGTTGGCGATGGCACGGCCGGCGACGGTTCCGATAGGCATGCCAGCTTGCAATATTCCCAACAAACCCAGGGCTATTTTGATGACTGTCCCGGCGGCGGCGTTGACGGTCTCGGAGAGGGCCATGGTGCTGTAGCCGTGGGTGCGGTTGAAGAGGAAGCTATAAACACGCGAGGTGCCGCAGAAGAAGACCATCGGCGGGATGAGCAGCACCATCCAGCCCAGTTGGCTGAAGTTGCCCGGCAGGGTACCGGTGAGCCAAAGTACCAGCGCCAATGTGAGTAACACCAACGAGACGATAGTGTTGAGACGTAGGGTGAGCCGGCATACGGCCTGCGCCTCTTGGTCGCTTTCGGCGGCCACGATGGCTAACTCGTACTTGCAGGTGCTGAGAATGATAAGGACTTCGATATAAGAATAGAAGATAGTATAGAGACCATAGTCCTCGGCCGAGAAGATGCGTGTGAGGATGAAGTAGGCTGCCAGCGTGATGACCTGTGCCAGCACGTTGCCGCTCAGCAGCGTCGCTGCCTCTTTCACTATGGACGGAGTCTTCATAGTTCGCCGTGATATTTACGTAACACCCATTCTGCCGCCAGCAGTAGGATGATAAGTATCAGAGCCAAAGGCATTCGCAGCATTTCGGTATAACGGGTGTGGGTGTAGAGGGTGGGTTTGAGAGTGGAGAGTGGAGAGTGGAGAGTGGAGAGATCCTCGGGTTTAACGGTTTCGCCTCCGGTGAGGGCTGCAAGTGTTCGCAGGAGAGTGTGGTCGGCCACGAGACTCTGCAGTTCGAGGTTGAGCGCTTCGACGGCGAAACTGCCGTCGTCGGTGAGACCGTCGTCGGTGGCAGCATGGTAGCGATAGAGACCTTCGGGAAGCCCTGGAAGGGTGAGAGAATAACTGTTGCCGCTGCGGCGGAAGCTATAATCAGACTTGAGCGAGTCGCCCTTAAGAGTGAGTGTCACTTCGGGAGTGTTGGTCAGCTGGTAGGCTTCGTTGTAGAGTTGTGCCCGGAGGGTGAGCGGGTCGTTGGCAGAGTAGCTTCGGTCGGCTTCCACTTGCAATCGGTTACGGTTGGTTTGTAGGGCGGTGAAGGTGACCAACTGTGACACGAGGTGGTCGACATGGCGATGCGACTGATGACTTTGATAGTCGGCCAAGCGCCAATGCCAAAGGCCTTCGCCCCAGAAGAAGACGCGGCGTGTCTCGCCCCGTGCGGAGGCAGCCACGAGGGGTTGGCGAGTGTCGATACTGCCCAGACGGGCACCGAAGAGAGTCTGCACGTCAGCCGTAGTGCGTGCTTCGCCGAAGGGGGCCGATAGGGGAGGAAGAGCTTCGATGATGTGGGCATCCTCCTCGTCCATCGCGAAGAGGGCAAAGGCAGGGTTGTGGATGGCGGTCACCTCGTTGGTGCGGGCGGCTTTGGATATAATTTCCAATCCACTATGCAGGGCGTTGAAACGACTTAAGTCGGTCTGCAGTCCTATGACATAGATGGTGGGGAGTTTGTTGGCATATGTAGTGGAAGGGTGTCTCTGTGACGGCAGGTTGTGGAGTATGGCGAGGCTGTAGTCATCTTCCATCTTTTTCTTGCCGCTCTCGATATCGCCTGCCATGAGGATGTCTACCTTGTAGCTGGGGTTGCTCTCCAGCGCGCGGCGCCATGCGGCGAGGTCGGGATGCGGCGCGTCGGCGACAAGGGCGATGCGTTGGCGGGTGTCGATGACGTCAACATAGAATGTCAGCGTGTTGTTGCTCAGCGTGACTTCGTCGTTGGCAGGGCTGAGTTGCAGGCAGAAACGTTGCAGGCCCGCCTCGGCGGCGGTGAGATTGAAGGAGAGGGTCTGACTGAAATAGTCATCGCTGTAGGCTATGGGTTGCGACTGCAACTTGGCCCCTTTGCCGTTGAGGACTGTGAGTTGTGTGTGGGAGCCTTTCAACAGGCGGGCGGTGACGGTGACTTCGATAGGGAAGGTGTTGCCCTGCATGGCGATACGGTTGCATCGCAGAGCCGTGAGGGCGGCGTCACGCTGTGGAGTGGTGTCGCCCAGGGCGACGCAGTAGATGGGGAAGGATAGTTTTTCTGCTATGGAGGTGGGACTGGTGCCGCGGTTATGGATACCGTCGGAGGCCAGTACCAAAGCGGCGATATCGTCGCCACGGTAGCGGTCGAGCAGGGCTCCTATGTCGGTGGCTCCGGCGGAGCCGAAGGAGTCGAGGACTACTTGATAATGTCTGTCTGCCTTGTCGGTCAATGCGTCGAACGAGAAGTCCGCGTCGTCGCTCATCTCCACCGACTGCGACACATCACGAGCGAGGACTACACGGGGCAACTGCCGTTCGGTAACGGTCTGCTTCGAGAGGGGTGCCAGTAGTAGGAAGGCGATAAAGCTGACGGATAGGAACCGCAAGGTGGCCAGCAGCCAACGCAGCCTGCGCCCAAAGAGAGGCTTGCCTACAAAGTAAAGAACGGCGGCATAGGCGGCTCCAAGCAGGAGGCAGAAAGGGACGAAGTACCAGGGATAGTCGATAATCATACTGCAAATGTTATATGTCGGCGGATGTTACGGGTTGTGAGAAGGATTAATTGCCGTAGATAAGCGTGCTAAGGCGGTCTGGATGGAAGCAGGACTGGGCCACTTGGAGCAGGTTGGCGGGGGTAATCTGTAGAATGTCAGCATTCATCTCCTCGAGCGTGTCTACATGATCAAAGTTAAGGTAGGCCTTGCCGATGGATTGCATCTCGTTGAGACCAAGGTCGTTGTTGATGGCCATCTGACCGATGAATTGTTGCTGGGCGTGCCGCAGCTGTCGGTCGGTGAGCGGTGTGGTGGCGATACGTTCCAGCTCGTTCTTTATCAAATCTATGGCTCGTTGCTGAGTGTCGAGGTCCACGCCGGCGTAGATGTAGAAGATTCCGGTGTCGGAGAAAGGCACGTACTGCGACTCGATATTATAGCAGAAGCCGTATCGTTCGCGGATGGCTACATTGAGGCGCGAGTTCATGGCGGGTCCTCCAAGGATGTTGTTGAGCAGTGTGAAGGCGGTCTTGTCGCTGCGGTAGATATCGGGGGCTTCACATCCCAGCAGGATATGAGCTTGATGGGTATGACGATGGATATGGCGCTCGAAAAGGTGAAACTCCGGCTTAGAGTTTTGAGTGCTCCGAATACTCTGTGGATTCTGACTATTCTGAACCCCCCCAAAATACCTCTCGCATAATTTCACCAGCCGCTCCATCTTTACATCGCCAGCCACGGTGACGACCATACGCGAAGGGGTGTAGTTGAGCTGCATATGACGTCGGATGCGGTCGGGGGTGAAGCGTCGTACGTTACGCTTATTGCCCAGTATGTTGTGTGCCAGCGGGTGCCCTTCAAAGGCTAGCTCCTCGAACTGGTCATAGATAAGTTCGGAAGGTGAGTCGCTGTAGCTGTTTATCTCCTCTAGCACCACGTCTTTCTCCTTGGCGATTTCGGCTTCGGGGAAGGTGGAGTGGAAAAGGATATCAGCGAAGAGTTCGAGGCAGCGGTCCAGATGCTGGGGGAGCGACGAGGCATAGAGTGCCGTCTCTTCTTTGGTGGTGAAGGCATTGAGTTCGCCGCCCACGCCGTCGATACGGTTCAGGATGTGGTAGGAACGGCGGTGCTCTGTGCCTTTGAAGAGGGAATGCTCGATGAAGTGTGCCATACCTTCGTCGGCACCCTGTTCGTCGCGCGAGCCCACGTTGATATACACCCCCGAGTAGACCACTCGAGAGGGTGTGCGGCTGAGAATGATGCGTATGCCGTTGTTCAGAGTGTGGTATTCGTACATGAGATGGGTTACTGGGTTACTGAGTTGTTGGGAGTGGAGCGAAAGGCCATAAACCAAAGACAGAAGAGTTGTCCGGCAAGGGTATCGAGGGTGTCTTCGGTGAGGCATGAAATAAGGATGGTGAGAAGGAGTGCGAGTAGTAATGCCGGCTGGTGTCTGATAGCTGGTGTAGCCCGCAGGAAGAAGAATGTCAGTAACAGAAATCCTATCACCCCAAAGGCGGCAAGGAGCGAGAGGTACTGGTTGTGCGACCGTAATGAGGTGGTGGCCAGTTCAGAGTCGTCGCGTGTTAACTGGGCGTGCAGTTCGTCATCTACATCGCCGGTGCCTACGCCTATCCATGGATGCTGGCCCACCACTTTAAGGGTGGTGCACCACATCTCAAGGCGTTGCAACATGGTGAATCCCGCCGAGGAGCGGGTGTGGTGATAGAACTCTCGTTCCAGCAGCATTACATATACCATCTTGCGTAGCGGGTTGTGGCTCTTGTAGACGGGGTTGGCGATGCCTTCCTCGATATCGGTAATTTGGTTGCAGGTCAGAGTGTTCACGCCGACACTGTCTTTGGTCAGGCCTAGTGCGTTAAGGTAGCGTATCAGGGTTGACCTTACACTATAGCCACTGGATGTGAGGGTGTCGTATGGCAGTCTGCTGCGACGGTTCCATTCGGCATGCATCTCCTCGTCGCACAGGTAGTTGTTGACATAGTTTCCGTTCTCGATGATGCCGTCTTGGGCATGGGTATAGGGGCGTCCGCCAGCGGTATAGGCCTGCAGTGGCTTCTGGGCCAATGGCACGAGACGGTAATATTCCTTTGCTTCGCAGCAGGTGAGGAATGTAAGCACCCCGAACAGTATCGCCCAAAGTCCTATCAGCGGCCACCGGCGCCAACGCAGCAGCAGGATGAGCAATGACACCACGGCAAGGATGGCCACCGCGGTATAGGAATGGATGAGTAGTACGAACGCTAGCATCCAAAACACCAGCAACACGACACCTGCTCTTGCCGGCTTACTCAGATTGGGCAGCGAACTTAGGCACAGGTAGATGACCATGCAACAGTTGAGAGCGAAGCGAATGTGCGAGATATAGGGCACTGCGTCGCGGTAGGGTAGGTCGGGGATAGTGAGCAGTCGCACCGCGCCGATGACAGACACTACAGTAACGGTGGCTGCATAGAACCACAGTATGTTACGTCGAGCGCTACCCTCTACGGGCGGTGTGGTGAGTAGCACGATGGGAACAAAGAGCAGTGGCAACTTGACCTGAAGCACATCCAATCCGTGAATCAGGTTGGATGTCCATATTAGACCGACAATATGAAGCTGGTAAAGTGCCAGCCAGGCTTGTAGTAGACGGCTCTCGCGGGCCATGCGCCATTTCTCTGCCCAACGTCCTTCGAGCATCCAGTTAAGTACCAGTAGCACCCATACCAGATTGGCGGCCCATACCGACGTCACCATGCATCCTCCCAGCAGGGCCAGGAGGACAAGGTAAATGCGTCTATGGATGATAGGTTTAATGGGTTTAGCGTGTTAGTTCTTTCATTGCCTGGCGCACTACGGGGTCGTCGGTCAGGGCGCCTTCGATGCGGCCCTGGTCATAGTAGTAGCGCATCAGTATCTCGCCTTTGAGCATTTGGCAGACTTCCTCTTTGTGTTTTACCAGATCGTCTTGCTTCTCCTCTTCCAACCGTTTTTCCATCTGCTGGATTTGTTGTTCGATAGCGTCGCCGTATTTTTCCTCTTTGGCTACCTCTCGCAGCTCTTTGATGACCCGTTCGGTGACGGTGCTGTAGGTGAGTTTTTTCTCTTTCAGGAAACGGCAGAAGTCGGTGTAGATTTCGTCGCTTATCTTGAATTCGCCAGCGGGGGCAATTTCTTTATGCGTGCGGTAGAATTGGGTGGCGTAGTCGAACACCAGCAGCTTCTGTGCTAGTGCTATACCGAGGTTGGACATATATTCAGGATCCAACTCCACGTCGGGTTCGATGCCGAATCCGTCGTATACCGTGCGTCCACCCTTGGTCTTGAAGGCCGTCTTGAGTGAGTCGGGTACCTTTACGGCCTTACCGTTCTCGTCGCGGTGGCTGTAGTCGATAGCCTGAATGCAGCGTCCGCTGGGGATGTAGTATTTGCTCACGGTGACCTTCATCTGGCTGTTATAGGCCATGGGCAGTATATTCTGCACCAGTCCTTTGCCATAGCTGCGCTGGCCCACGATGACGGCGCGGTCAAGGTCCTGCAGGCTTCCGCTGACAATCTCGCTAGCCGATGCCGAACTATTGTCTATCAGCACTGCCACGGGGATTTCGGTGTCTTCGGGGTTTAGACGGGTGAAGCTCTTCATGTTTTTAGAGGCCACCTTGCCTTTGGTCTCCACCACCAGCGTGCCTTTGGGTACCCATATATTCACGATGTCTACGGCTTCATTCATCAGTCCGCCGCCGTTGCCGCGCAGGTCGAGGATGACGCCCTTCATGCCGGGTTTCTCTTTCTTGAGGCTTACGAAGGCTTCGCGCACATGTTTGGCGGCATCGGTGGTAAACTCGTCGAGCTTGATATATCCGTAATCTTGGTTCTCGCCCACATAGCCGTAATAGGGTACATTGGGCAGGTGTATCTCATGGCGTGTGAGGGTGCGTTCGAACTCTTTGCCTTCTCTCTCCACACGCAAGGTTACGTTAGTGCCGGCCTGGCCGCGCATGGCGCTGCTCACGTCGGCGGTAGTCTTGCCACGGGTGCTTTGCCCATCGACGGCCACAATACGGTCGCCAGGTTTCAGGCCTGCTTCATCGGCAGGCAACCCCTTGTAGGGTTCAGAGATGTAGATAGAGTCGCCGCGCTGCATGATCATGGCACCTACGCCACCGTACTGACCCAGCAGTTGCAACTTCACATCCTCCATCTGACTTTCCGGAAAGTAGTTGGTATAGGGGTCGAGCGACGAGAGCATCGCGTCGATGGCTACCTTGATGGTCTTGCCCGGGTCTACATCGTCCACATAGTTGAGGTTGAGGTTCTTGTATACCGCAGAGAAAATCTCCAGATTTTTGGCAATCTCAAATCCGCGGTCGTCGTTCTGAGCTCGGAGTGTTCCGAACAATCCGAGTATTCCGAATAATCCGACAATGAGTATTTTCTTCATATCTCTACAATTTTCTTTTCAAATCCAGCGATGGTCAATTCTTCGGGGCTGACGAACCAGAGTAAGTCGCCATGCATAAAGACGGTGCCACGCGGGGGATTGACAATCTTCTGTCCGCCGCGCTCGATGGCGATGACCATCACGTGATGTTTGGTGGCGAGGATAGAGGTGCCTATCTGCATACCGCACAACGGACCGCCGGACTCCACCCGATAGCGGTACATATGCATCTCGTGTTTCGAGTGGTCGTGTACCAGCATGTCGGCTTCCTTCTCTATGTCGGCGCGTATGGCGCTGACCTGCTCCTCGGTGCCTATCACCGTGAGCATGTCGTAGGGCATCAATAAGTCATCCTTTGTCGGCAGATCGATTATTGTATCGCCGCGTTCGATGGTGACAATATTGGCACCGTATTTGGAGCGGATGTTATTCTGCTGTAGTGTTTTGCCGGCCAAGGGCGAACTGGGAGTCATACGCAGGCGCTCCATGGCGAATTCGTTCTCCATGCCCGCAGGAATATGGAACGAAGCCTGTGCTTGGCGGATGTTGAAGTTCTTGGTGAAGTGTCCCTCGATCTGCGAGTAGACTCCGACGGCTTTGCGTGAGAAGAGTACCACCGCCACCACGATGACGGCAATCACCGTCAGTAGGCCCACGGTGATATCGACATAGCCGGCCACGGTGAGGCCTACCGAGAAGAGGGCCACAAGGTAGCGCAGTATCAGCAGCGGAATAACCACTGCCTGGCTGAAGCGGTAGGTGTCGAACATCTCCTTGATTCTCTCGCGGCTCACATTCTTTACGGCCACTGCCCAGAGGAAAGGCGACATGATGACCAGCGTGCCAGCAAGGCCGATGATGCGGCTCCATATCTGCGGTATCTGCAGGTCGGAGAAGAGCCGGTCGAGGAAAGGACGCAGCAGGCTGATGCTCAGCAGCGAGATGGCCGACAGGATGACACCGTAAATGAGGATATTGGTCACCTGCTTGCGTATAAATTTGCCTATGGTAGCCTTGCTTTGGTCGTCGCCGCCCGAATGGTTGCTGTATTCTTCGAGCTGCTTCTTCAGTTTGGCGGGCAGCTTGGGCTCCATCCAATTGTAGAAGGGCAAAGCCCCTTTAATCATGTAGGGGGTGACGAAGGTGGTGAGTATCGACACCGAGACGATGATGGGGTAGAGGTTCTCGTTGATGACGCCGTAGCTCAAACCTACGCCGGCGATGATGAAGGAGAACTCACCTATCTGGCAGAAGCAGAAGCCGCTTTGTACGGCGGTCTTCAGCGGCTTGCCGCTGAGCAATATGCCTGTGGTGGCGGCAAACGACTTGAAAAGGATGATGCTGGCGGCGATGATAAGCACTGTGAGCCAGTGCTGTCCCAGTACCGAGGGTTGGATGAGCATACCTACCGACACGAAGAAGATGGCGCTGAAAAGGTTTTTCACAGGAGTGATGAGCCGGTGTATTACATCGGCCTCGATAGTCTCAGACAGGATGGCGCCCATCACGAAAGCACCCAAAGCGGTGGAGAAGCCAGCCTTGTCGGCCAGCACCACCATGCCGAAGCAGAGACCGACGGCTACCAGCAGCAACGTCTCTTCGGTCATGTATTTGCGCATCCAGCGCAGGAAAGTGGGTATCAGGTAGATGCCGAAGACGAACCATGCTATCAGGAAGAAGACCAATTTCACCATACTCATGGCCAACTGGCCTCCGTCGAAGGTCCTGCTCACCGAGATAGTGCTCAGCACCACCAACAGCAACACAGCCACGATATCCTCCACCACCAGCACCGCTGTCACCGTTGAGGTAAACTTCTGCTGCTTGAGCTTCAAGTCATCGAAACTCTTGATGATGATAGCCGTCGACGAGATACTCAGCATACATCCCAGGAAGATGCAATCCATATCGGAGAATCCCAATAGGTGACCCACTATGTTGCCGATGAGGAACATGATGACCAATTCGGTCAGTGCCGTGACGGCACCTGTAGCACCTACTTTTTTCAGTTTCTTGATACTGAACTCCAAGCCCAAAGCGAACATCAGGAACACAATGCCGATATCGCTCCATACGTGCACGTTGGTGGCGTCGGTGATGGCCGGGAACCACGGGAAGTAGGGGCCGATGAAGAAACCCGCCAGGATATATCCCAGTACCAGCGGCTGTTTGAGCCATTTGAATATGATGGTGATGACGCCCGCGGTAATCAATATCACCGCCAAATCCATAAATATTGCAGGTAGACTTTCCATGATAGTTAGTGATTATCGGTTGTTGGTTATTGAAGTAGGGACGACAAAACGTATTGCTTTATGCTGCATCTCGATTTCGAAGCGCTGGCCTTCTACCAGTTCGCCGTCGGTGGCCACAAACGAGAGCCTGCCGACTTCGATGGTTACCCGCTGTCCGCGACGGTAACTCACCACCTTCTTCAGTTCCGGTCGGTCAAGTAACTCTCCGTTCTCGTAATACTTTATCAGGCGGGCAAATGTGGGTATCGACATCGGCTTTACCGACAGTACCTCGATAAGTCCGTCGTCCACCAGTGCCTGCGGGGCGCAATGGTATCCGCCGCCGGTATACTGTCCGTTGGCTAGCGAGAGTAGCAGCAGATCGCCCTCGTACCACAACTCGCCGTCTACCTCCACATGGCAGTGGTTCCGCCGGCCTGTGGCCAAACTCTTGAGGATGCCTGTCGTATAGGCCATACGTCCACCGAGGATGGGCAGGCGGCGTACCTCAGACATGGCTCGGCATACTGCCGCCTCGAATCCGAAATTCAGCGTATTGAGAGAATAGCGGTCGCCAAACTTCATCACATCCACCGAGGTCGAGGTACCTGCAACAAGGGCTTCAAGATTGGTGAAATCGGCTTCGGGCCAGTATTTTATAAAATCGTTTCCGCTACCGCAGGGCTGTCTCTTATACACATCT
>LXOW01317848.1_pt1 | contig 15504 bp, 10 predicted proteins | sample 1368591 | NCBI WGS metagenome assembly LXOW01 (sample SAMN04884650, study PRJNA319009) | bovine gut metagenome | isolation source: Cow rumen | host: Bos taurus | place: Italy: Legnaro (PD) | collected 2014-07-09 | reverse complement strand
CGCTCGTCGGCAGCGTCAGATGTGTATAAGAGACAGCCCATGAGCCATCCACGCCCGACAACCTTTAATAATAATGTATTAACCCACCCGCAACCCAGCGCCGCCCCCGCGAGGAAACCACCCTGCCCCCTTGCCGCACCCTCCCTGTGCCCTCTCCACGCCTTTTCTCTGCCTTTTTTTGTTCGACACTTGTTCAACACTTCGCATACAGACCACAAAAAAACCGCAGTATCAGGAAATACTGCGGGTGGTTATTATAGACTGATGTTCAGTAGTTTGTGGTAATACCGCAATTTGCCTCTCAGCCGCAAGCAGGGCGGTTCCGATAGTCGCCCCTGTCGACGACGCTCTCGAAGCCGATGCGACGGAGACGCCCCTCGGTGCAGGCCCGGCATTCGGCCGACTCCTCGCCGGTGCAAATCTTGTTGTCGTAGATGGAATAGTCCTTGCGGTGCTCCGCGGGCGAGAGGTTGGGCATCACCACATTGGCGCCAAACTGTATGCCCAGCTCGCGCCCTTGGGGGTGGAGGGTGCCGAGGGCGGTGGTGGCGGGCAGCAGCACGCAGGGATGCAGCAGCCGGATGAGGGCCAGCAGGCGCAGGGTGTCGCTGACCTTGCCATGCGGCTGGTCGGCAAAGGGGGTGTCGTGCGCAGGGATAAAGGGTCCTATGCCCACCATCTGCGGCTGGAAACTGCGGATAAACTGCAGGTCGGCATAGAGCGTGTCGACCGTCTGGTAGGGTGACCCTACCATGAACCCGCAACCTACCTGGTAGCCAATCTCTTTCAACGCCTGGAGGCAGTCCATGCGGTGTTGCCACGACATCTCGGCGGGGTGCAGCCGTGCGTAGTGCTCGGGCGAGGCGGTCTCGTGGCGCAGCAGGTAGCGGTTGGCGCCGGCGTCGTAGAGGGCCTGGTAGCTCTCGCGGCTGCGCTCGCCGAGGGAGAGCGTGATGGCGCAGTCGGGGTACTGTTGGCGGATGGTCCGCACGATGCGGCACATGCGTGTGTCGTCGAACCAACCGTCCTCGCCTCCCTGCATGACGAAGGTGCGGAAGCCGAGGTTGTAGCCGGTGGCGCAGCATTCATATATCTGCTCGTCGGTCAGGCGGTAACGGACGGCAGTGCGGTTGCTGCGGCGCAGGCCGCAGTAGAGGCAGTCGTTCTTGCAGTGGCTTGTCAGCTCGATGAGGCCACGCATGAAGATCTTGTTGCCGTAGACGGCGTCGGCAGTGTCGCGGGCTGCCTGGCGGAGACGCTCAACAAGGGTGTCGTCGTCTGTGGCGAGGATTGTAGCCAGCTGTTCGCGAGTGATGTCGCGTGTTTGGCGGATGTTGTCGATGATGTCCATGGTCGGAAGTCAGTGTTTATTGGTTAATGGTTGATGATTCCAGGCATTCGAGGGCCTTGCTGAGGATGTCGGCATGGTCGAAGGCCAGGGGTGGCAAGGCCTCCACGGGCCACCATCGTGCCTTGGCGGCATCGTCGGCGCCAGCCACGGGGGCCTTGGCTGTCAGGGTGTAGAAGGCGACGGTGATCACACGCCCACGCGGGTCGCGGTCTACTTTGGTGAAGGCTCCTACCTGGTGGATGTCGCCGACAGCCAAACCCGTCTCCTCCATGAGCTCACGGCGGGCGCAGGCCTCGGCGGTCTCGTCCATCTCCATGAATCCGCCCGGAAAGGCCCACATGCCTTTGCACGGGTCATTCCCACGCTCGATGAGGAGGACGGAAAGTCTGCCGCCGTCGCGGCAGAAGACAACACAGTCGGCAGTCACCGCCGGCCTGGGATAGTTATAGGCATATTGTGCCATAGTATGAGTGGATTATCTTAACACAGTTACTGTCCCGATCTTCTCGGGCATTTGCTTGCCTGTCCCTTTCTCGCGGTAGCGGATGAGGTAGACGTAAGTCCCTGGGGCGCAGGGATGCCCGTTCTTGGTGGCGTCCCACTCGCCTGTCAGCCCGTCGAAGGTGCAGACGCGGTCACCCCAGCGGTGGTAGATGCTGACCGTGGCCTCCTCCACGTCTTGACAGTAGATGCGGAAAGTGCGGTTGCCCTCCCTGTCAGGGGTGATGATGTTGGGCACCCACAGCAAAGGATCGCGGGGGATGGGGATTACTACCAGATGCAAACGCAGGAGGCTGTCGCAGCCATCGATATTGGTGAATGCCAGCACGGTATCGATGCTTCGGGTATATTCGGCACCGTCCACCCAGATGTAGCTCTCGGTGTCGGTGATGGACACATTCCATAGGCTGTCGTAGGCAGGGGAGTACCGTACATGGACCTCGATAATACTGTCGCAGCCTTCCCAGTTAGTGTAGCGGAAACGGTAAAGGCTGTCGTGCGCCAAGAGGGTATCGCCCCAACGGATGGGGAGGTGGCAGGTAAGGGTGTCGATATGGGCGAGGTAGGCTTTCTTCCGATGGAGACGGAGAACCTCGAGGCTGTCGCATCCTTCGACGGTGGCAAAGACAAAGGTATGCTCTCCCGGCACGGTCAGCAGGGTGTCGTTCCAGACGAGGGTGCTGTCGCACAGTGAGGTGTCGAAATCGTGGTGTACCGTATGCCCAAGGGTCAGGTTGAGCATGACGGTGCTGTCGCAACCGTCGGGCATGGGGACGTAGTAGGTATAGTAGCCGTTGTTGCGGAGCGTCTGCCCGTACCATACAAAACTGTCGCAGGCAAAACGGGTGTCGCTTCTGCTTCTGTTGCCTATAAGTGTGAGGTTCAGGATGGTGCTGCCGGCGCAGCCGCCACCCAACATCCAGGAGCCAGATTCGGTATAGGTCACGCCACGAAAGTAGAATGTCGACCCGCATACCAGAGTGTCAATGGTGTCGTTGGTCCCTCCCAAAGTCGAGGTTTGCAGATGCCGGGCGTTGCCCCCGATGGCGATGTTGTAGCTCTCCCAGTTCTCACCCACGCCGTAGTGGTGGGCAGTGAAGCCCGATGCCCCTGTGGTTGTCAAGGTGTGATGGCCGGCATTGAGCGCGCACCGGATATGGCTGTAGTTGCTGCCCGACACGGGCTGGAAATTGGAGAGTGGCTGCCCGTCGAGGCGCAAGAGACTTGTCTCGCCCTGTGGTACGGCCACGTTGAGCCAGTACTGCGAGACGGCGGGACTGCGGCTGTCGACGGGCATGGTGGAGAATACCGCATGGGTCGACATCTGTTCCAGGGGAGTCACATAAAAGCCCGCAACGTCGCTGTAGTCCGCTCCCTGTGACGAGGCATGGCGGCTGTCGAGATATTGGCATACCGCGGCAGGCGTGGATGTGGACAGCAGGCAGGCTCCCGAGAGTACAAACTCATGGCTCTGGAGTGTCCCTAAAGTGGTCAGGGTGTTGCCGTTAATGGTGACGCGGCAGTCGTCCTCCAAGGCAGTTATGCGGATGTAGTCGGAAAAGGAGTTGTCGCTATGGACCATGGTGGGGGTGAGGACCCATTGCTTGCCCCAGTGTTCCACGGGATGCTGGTGGATATAGATATGGTCGCCCGAGATGCCCCCCGACGGGATGCGTGCCAAAGGGTTGCCGGCAAACACCGAGACGGGTTTGCTTGGGTCGCTACGCACCACCGTCCCGCTGAAATTGCCATTACCGATGGGACTCTTGACTTGGAATATCTGTCCGGCATTGAGGGTGCGAATCAGGGTGTCGCCTGGCTGATGGCCGTCGCTGGTGGCTCCCGACAGACAGATGTGGACCGTGGTGTTGTCCTCCGTGGCCAGCACACTGAAGCCGGCACAATAATTGCCTGAAGCCCCTGCGATGGGGTAGGTCTGGAGTACGTAGTTGCTTCCCAGCACATGGGTTGGGAGGACGTCGGTGGCGTCGGACGAACAGGGCGACCCGTCGCGGTTGTAGACTGCCAGCATGATGGCGGCTGTAGAGGTGACATGCACCCCCCGGTTGGTGACGATGCATGAGCCGGCTTGGTAGCAGACGCTGGCTGTGGGTACCTGATATACGGCAGAGCCTCCCGCAGGCACGTTCATCGTTTGGCTCCATCCCGTTAGCGGAACGGTCAGGGTCACGGTGCAGGCCGTGTCGGAAGAGGCATAGAAATAGTACATGTCGGGAACGCTCTCTCCCGCGTTGGGCATCAGCGCCACCCAGAAATCCCTGCCGAAATGCGAGGAGTCCACCTGGGCATGGAGGGTGCGCCACGGCGACAATGCCGTCATCAAAGCGAGAAAAAACAGAAATGATCGACGCTGTTTCATGTTTATTTTTGTTTGACAATCAAATGAATAAAGGATATTCATCTGTGTTTATACCAAGGCAAAGATACGGAATTTTTCTCTGATTTAGAAAAAAGTTGTATCTTTGCAGTTCTAAAACAGACACAAAGTAATATTAACACATTAAAAATCAAATTATGAAGAAGATTCTTATCACTGTCGCACTGGCGGTGCTGGTGTTGGTACCCTCCACCAGCCGTGCCGACGAGGGCATGTGGCTCCTCTCGCTCATCGGCAAAAACTACGCCGACATGCAGAAGGCCGGTTTCAAACTGTCGCCCGAAGACATCTACAGCATCAACCGTTCCTGCATCAAGGACGCCATCGTGGGTCTCGGCAACGAGGGCAGCCCCTTCTGGCACTTCTGCACAGGTGAGATTATCAGCGACAAAGGTCTGATTTCCACCAACCACCACTGTGGCTACGGCAAGATCCAGGAGCATTCGAGCGTGGCACACGACTATCTGCGCGACGGTTTCTGGGCCTACAACATGCAGCAGGAACTGCCCAACCCGGGCCTGACAGCCTCTATCCTCATCCGCATGGAGGATGTCACCACCCGCGTGCTTGAATGCCTCAGCGACGATATGAGTGAGGCCGACCGTGCCAAGGCCGTACGCAACATCACGGAGCGCATCGCCAAAGAGGCCTCCGAAGGCACTGACTACGACGCCATGGTGAAACCCATGTTCAACGGCAACCAGTACTTCCTCTTCGTCCATATCATCTACAAGGATGTCCGCCTGGTGGGTGCACCTCCCTCGTCGATGGGCAAGTTCGGCGGCGACACCGACAACTGGGCCTGGCCGCGCCACACATGCGACTTCAGCATGTTCCGCATCTACACCGCCCCCGACGGCAAGCCTGCTGCCTACGCCAAGGAGAATATCCCCCTGAAACCCAAGCACCACCTGCCTGTCAGCATCCGCGAACTTAAGGACGGCGACTATGCCATGGTCCTCGGTTTCCCCGGCACCACCAACCACTTCCTCACCTCCTACGGCCTCAAGGAGACCATGGAGGTCACCAACAACCTGCGCTACAACATCCGTTCCGTGAAAATCAACATCCTGCGTCGTGAGATGAACGCCGACCAGGCTGTCAAGATTAAATACGCCTCGAAGTATGCAGGCTGCTCTAACTATTGGAAATACAGCCACGAGCAGAACATCGCCCTCAAGAAACTTGGCACCATGGAGTTGAAGAAACAAATCGAGCAGGAGTACATGGCCTGGGCCAAGGACAAAGACCCGAAGTACCGCAAGGCGCTGCCGCTCATTGAGAACGCCTATGCCGACCGTCGTGAGTTGCAGGAGGCCATACTCTACCTGGACGAAGGTCTGCTTGAGGGTCCCGAAATCCTCTACCAGTCGGTCCTCTTTGGCCGTAGCATCAAGGCCATCTGCGAGGAGACCGACGGCCTGAAACGCGATGCCATGATTGAGGCGTTCCGCAAGGAGGTCGAGGCTTTCTACAAGGACTACGACGAGAACGTCGAAAAACAGCTCTGCGCCGAAATGATGGCATACACCTACCAGGGCATTGATGTGAAGTATGTCCCCGACTGCCTCAAGACCGCCGACCGCAAGTTCCGCGGCGACTTCCAAGCTTGGGTCAACAACCTCTTCAGCAAGTCTATCTTTGCCAACCAGGAGGCCATGGAGAAGTTCCTCAAAGACCCCAACATGAAGGCTTTGGAGCGCGACCCCATCTACAAGGTGGGTGACGAGATCCTCTCCAAATACCGCGAGCTCTACTATGCCATCCCGCAGGAGAACCGCGACAATATGACCCGCGGCACACGCGATTTTGTCGACGGTATCCTCCAGATCAACGCCGGCAAGAAACTCATGTCGCCCGACGCCAACAGCACCATCCGCCTGACCTACGGCAATGTCAAGGCCTATGACCCCCGCGACGGAGTCTCCTACCACCACTACACCACCCTCGAGGGCGTGATGCAGAAGGAAGACCCCAACAATACGGAGTTCATCGTCCCACAGCGCCTCAAGGACCTCTACGCCGAGAAGGATTTCGGCCCCTACGCCAACCGCAAGGGTGAACTGCCCACTTGTTTCATCACCAACAACGACATCACCGGTGGCAACAGTGGCTCGCCCGTCCTCGACGCCTACGGCAACCTCATCGGTCTTGCCTTCGACGGCAACGGCGAGGCCATGTCGGGCGACATCGACTTCGAGGAGAACCTGCAGCGCTGCATCTGCCTCGACACCCGCTACATGCTCTTCGTCATCGACAAGTACGCCAATGCCCAGAACCTCATCGAGGAAATGGACATCGTCAGATAGCGGAAAAAACGTCCGCGTCCAAAGGGTGAAAAGTTTGCATTTCGATGCAAACTTTTCACTTTTTATCGGGGGTGCGGACGGAGGAGAATGAAAAAATATGCTCTGGGGGTATGCTGTAGGACAGTGCTTTAGGAAATAATTTGCTCTACAAAGGCATTTTTTTTTGTCCATATCGGAAAAAGTTAGTACTTTTGCACCCGCTTTCCGAGAGAAAAATGGTCAGCAGCCCAGGTGGTGGAATTGGTAGACACGCTACTTTGAGGGGGTAGTCGCCGTAAGGCGGTGCAAGTTCAAGTCTTGTCCTGGGCACAAAGAGAATAGAACAGAGTAGCCCAGGTGGCGGAATTGGTAGACGCGTACGTTTCAGGTGCGTATTTCGCAAGGAGTGCAGGTTCAAGTCCTGTCCTGGGCACATCAGAGAGAAGGCCGAAAGCCTTCTTTTTTGATATTAAACCTTCAACATTAGGCATTATGGCAAAGATTTCCACCAAAACGAAAGTCATCCTCATCATCGCGGCAGTTGTCGTTGTAGCCTTGGGGCTCTTTATCTTCTTCCATTTCTTCTTCGTGTATAGTTCGGGCGTCAATGCCGGCGACATCAATTATTTCCAGCGCGAGGGAGTCGTTTTCAAGACCTACGAGGGCAAGATGATACAGAGCGGTTTCAAGTCCACCGCCGACGCCAACGGGACGCTGCGCTCCAACGAGTTCAAGTTCTCCGTCACCAGTCAGGGGGTGGCCGACACGCTGATGCGCTGCTCCGGCAAGCACGTCGAACTGGAATGGGTCCGCTACATGGGCACCCTCCCCTGGCGCGGCAACAGCGAATTCATCGTCACCAAGGTGCTGTCGGTGAAATAAGCATTGCCCGCCGGTACCTTTTGAGGGGTGGAGGAATATGCTTATCCTCGCATAGGAGGCTATGAAAAGTGTAGCATTTTCACATAAGTCACTATAAAAAATGTGATTTTTCACAAAAAGTGGCTATGAAAAATGTATTTTTCTCATAAAGAAATACAAATATTTCGTATCTCTGCATTCTGAAAAATGAGTTGCAGAATGTACAGGAATATTATAAATGAACTACTTAAGTGGAAATCGTCCCCTGGCAGAAAACCACTGCTCCTACTGGGGGCACGACAGGTGGGGGAAACCTACATCCTAAAGCACATGGGGAATACTTACTATAAGAATGTCGCGTACATTAATTGCGACAACAATCCCAAGTTAAATGAATATGAGGGCAGTCCGCTTCTCCATGAGTGGCTATCGCGAACAAGGCAGGTTGACCAATGTGCCTTTGTACGGAGCCTATAGCTATTTCACGGAGGACTGACCTTGGAGGTAACAACCCAATGGAGAATATCGTTTTTCAATATATTTTTCCCCCAATACAAAAAAGATTTGTATCTTTGCAACCCAGTCTGGAAAGGGGTGCAGGGAGGAGACGAGTGTGGGAGGGGGCCTCTACGGGACTGATTGAAAAGCGAATACAATAAGTACTACTATGGACATACACTTTCTCCGCATTGGCGGAAATCATGGAGAAATGAGGATTAGAGCCTTGGCGGTGGCTGTTTTTGCCCTGCTTGCAGGATGCTCGGGAGGCAATTCCGGCACCACAGGCACGAGCAACGACGCACCCCTTGTGCAGGGCGACACCATCACGGTACCCGTCACTTGCAACATCCACGCCAAACTGGCCGTGGACACGGTAGGCGAGGAGATTCACAGCATCTCGCTGACCACCACGGGCGTGGTGACGGCCATACCCAACGCCTACGCCGAAGTGGCGGCACCGTTCCCGGGACGGGTGGTGCGCACCATGGTGCATATCGGGCAGAGCGTCAAGGCAGGCAGCCCGCTGTATGAGCTGTCGTCGTCCGACTACTCGGAGGTGGTGAAGAACTACATCCAGAGCAAGACGGCCATGGAGACCGCCAAGCGCGTGAAGGAACGCACCGAGGACCTGTATGCCAACAAGGTAGCCTCGGAGAAGGAACTGGACGAGGCCCGCATGACCTACACGCTGGCATTGGAGGAATACCGCCACGCCGTGGCCGTGGGCAAGGAGTTCCAGATAGACCTGCGCACTGCCGAGGTGGGGCAACCCATGGTGGTGCGGTCACCGATTGCCGGCAAGGTGCTGAGCAACGAGCTGGTAGTGGGCGAGTACATGAAAGAGGACGCCGAGGCCAAGGTGGTGGTGGCCGACTTGAACAAGGTTTGGGTGAGGGCCAACGTCAGCGAGACCGCCGCACCCTATATCGAAGGCATTGAGGAGGTTGAGGTACGTCTGGTGTCGCGTCCCGACAGCATTGTGACAGGCCGTGTGGCTTATGTCGGCGGAATGCTCGACGCGGAGACGCGTACGGTGCAAACCATCATCGAATGCGACAATCCCCGCCACACGATGCTGCCCAACATGTACGCAAGCGTCAGCATGAAGATGAAAGGACAGAACTGCATCGTGGTGCACAAAGAGGCTGTCCTTCAGGGCGAAGGCGGACGCTACGTGCTGCGGCATGTGGGCAAGGACACCTACGTGCGTACCTATGTCAAGGTGCAGACCCTCGACGAGGAGCATCTCCTGGTGACCGACGGGTTGTCCGTCGGCGATGTCATCATCACCGACGGAGCCTTCTACCTGATTGATGCCAAATGAATTGCAAACCGCGAGTTGATAATTGAAATCTGAGTATGATTGAGAAGATAGTCAATTGGGCATTGGACCACAAAGTGCTGATGGTCTCGATATTCGGGGCTTTGTGCATAGCGGGCGTCATCGCCTGGAATGCCCTTTCGATAGACGCCTACCCCGACATCTCCGACACCACCGTGCAGGTGGTCACCCAGGTGCCGGGACTGGCCACAGAAGAGATTGAGCAACAAATTACCATCCCCGTGGAGCGTGCCGTGAGCGGCTTGCCTGGGCTGACGACCATGCGCAGCAAGAACAGCTTTGGCATTTCGACTGTTGTGCTGGTCTTTGACGACGGGGTAGATGACTACTGGGCGCGCCAACGCGTGACGGAACGGCTGGTAGGCCTTGAACTTCCCTACGACGCCGTGCCGGAGTTGAACCCCCTGACAGCCCCCACGGGCGAGATATTCCGATACATCGTCGAAAGCCCCGACGGGAGCCATGACCTGCGTACCTTGACGGACATCCACAAATGGGTCATCATCCCCTACCTGCGCCAAATCTCAGGCATCGCCGACGTGAGCAACTACGGCGGAATCACTACCCAATATCAGATAGAATTGTCGCCGGACAAACTGATGGAATACGGCATCTCCCTCTCGGACATTACCGAGAAGGTGGAACAGAATAATGTGAATGCCGGCGGCAGCGTCCTCTCGGAGGGCAGCCTGAGCTACATCATCCGCGGCATCGGACTTATCGAGGACCTCGAAGGGCTCGGCAACATCGTGGTGAAGAGCCACAACGGTGCCCCCGTGTTCCTGAAAGAGTTGGGCGAGTTGAAATATGGCAACCTGGAGCGCAAAGGCGTGCTGGGCTATAGTGACGAAGAACGCGACTACGACGACGCCGTGGAAGGCATTGTGCAGATGCTGCGCGGCGAGAACCCTTCGGAAGTGCTGGAACGCGTGCATACCGCCGTCGACGAACTGAACAATGAAATCCTCCCCGAAGGGGTGGTGATACATCCTTTCCTCGACCGCACCACCTTGGTGGACGAGACCCTCAAGACGGTGTCCCACACGCTGTTGATAGGCATGTTGCTTGTCGTGGTGGTGCTGATGATCTATCTCGGCAACCTGCGGGGCGCCGCCCTTGTGGCCATCACCATCCCCGTCTCATTGCTCATCGCCTTCATCCTCATGAAAATCACGGGCATCCCCGCCAACCTCTTGTCCTTGGGAGCCATCGACTTTGGTATCCTGGTTGACGGCGCCATTGTGATGATGGAGACCATCCTCAAGGAGCGTGAGCAGCATCCGGGGGAGGTGCTCACCGACAGGCAGGTGAAACGCCGCGCCCGCGAGGTGTCGCGTTCCATCTTCTTCGCCACGGCCATCATCATCACCGCCTATATCCCCCTCTTTGCCTTTGAGCACATGGAGCGCAAGCTCTTCACCCCCATGGCCTACACCGTGGGATACGCCCTGATAGGCGCCCTGCTGACAGCCCTGCTGCTGACTCCCGGGCTGTCCCACTGGGCCTACCGCAAGCCCCGCAAACTCTATCGCAACAAATGGCTTGAAAGGCTCAACGCCTCATACCATAAGCGTGTGGCGCACCTGCTGGACAAGTCTAAACTGGTGCTGTGGGTGCTGGGTATCGTGCTGGCAGGCTCGCTGGTGTTCAGTTTCACCGTGGGCAAAGACTTCCTGCCTCCGTTGGACGAAGGTTCCGTATGGGTGCAGGTGCAGCTGCCTTCGGGCATTTCCATCGAGAAGTCGAAGAAGATGGCCGACGAACTACGCCACACGCTGAAGAACTTCGACGAGACCTCCTACGTGATGACCCAGCTGGGCCGCGACGACGAAGGGGCCGAGTGCTTCTCCCTGTCTCACGTGGAGGTGGGTATCGGGCTGAAACCCTACAACACCTGGAAGAGTCATCGCACCAAGGCGGAACTCGTGCAGGCGATGGCCGACAGCATTGAGAAGATGCCAGGATTCCAGGCAGGTTTCTCGCAGCCCATCATCGATATGGTGATGGACCAGATTGCCGGCACGCACAGCGATTTGGCGCTGAAAGTCTACTCCGACGACATTGCCGAGGGACGGCGGGTGGCAGACCAGGTGGCAGCCGTGCTTGCCGACATTGAAGGGGCTTCGGATGTGGCTGTGGACCAGGAACCTCCCACCCCGCAACTGCAAATATCGGTCAACCGTGCTGCCTTGGCACAGTACGGCCTGAACGTCTCGGACGTCACGGAACTTATTGAGCTGGCCATTGGCGGCCGCGCCATCTCTCAGATTTATTCGGGCAGCAAGGTCTACGACGTCACCTGCCGCTACGCTGAGTGCTACCGCAACAGTCCCGAGCAGATTGGCAGCCTCACCCTCACCAACGCCGAGGGGGTGAAGGTGCCCCTCTCTGCCGTGGCGGACATCCAGATGGCCCTCGGTGCCAGCACCATCATGCGCGAGATGAACCGCCGCTACACCCTCGTGCGCCTCAACCTGCGCGGGGCCGACCTCACCACCTTCGTCGACGAGGCCAACCGCCGCATCGCCGAGAACGTCGACTACAACCCCGACATCACCACCCTCCATTGGGCGGGCCAGTTCGAGAACCGCAACCGCGCCTTCGACCGCCTCGGCCTCGTGGTACCGCTGGCGCTGCTGGTGATGTTCATCCTCCTCATCTTGGCCTTCGGCAAAATAAGGCAAGCCGCCCTGCTGATGAGTGTCGTGCCCTTGGCGCTCTTTGGCGGTATGCTGGCGCTGAACGTGCGGGGCATGACGCTGAATGTCTCCTCCGCCGTAGGTTTCATAGCCCTGATAGGCGTGGCCATGCAGAACGGCGTCATCATGATTTCGCATATCAACAACCTGCGCCGTGAGGGGGTAGACCTGCGCAACGCCGTCGTCAAAGGCGCCTCTCACCGCATGCGTCCCGTGCTGCTGACGGCCTCCGTGGCGGTGCTGGGACTCTTCCCGGCATCCATCTCGACAGGCATAGGCAGCGACGTCCAACGCCCGCTGGCAACGGTCATTGTCTACGGACTCCTCTTTGCCACCGTCATCACCCTCTATATCCTGCCCACGCTCTACTACATGGTAGAGCGCCGTAAAGAGAAAGCAAGCCCAAAATAATCCCCATGAAGAAGCTCCTCCCCATTTTAGTTTTTAGTTTATACTTTTTACCTATATCGGCCCAGACGCTGACCTACCAGCAGTTCATCGACACCCTGATGGCCCGCAACAAAAGTCTTGCTGCTGAAAGGCTTAACCTGCAAGTGGGCGAAGCGGAGGTACAGGCCGCACGGCAATTCCAGGACCCTTCCGTCTCGGTGGAATACGGCAACAACAGCGACTGGCTCATTGCCATGGGCAAGTCGCTCAGCGTGGAGCTGTCGAAGAGTTTCTCCTTGGGCAAGGTCTCTGCACGCACCCAAGTGGCCTCCAGAAGCCTTGTTGCTGCCGAGGCTGAGTTGCTCGACCACCTGCGCAACCTCAAGGCCGACGCCACCATTGCTTTCCTCGATGCCCTGCTGGCCAGAGACTTGGCTGCCATTGGACGCGAGACTTGGCTCAACGTCCAAGCCCTTTCCGCCAGCGACAGCATCCGTCACGCCCGGGGTGAAATCTCTGAACTCGACATGCTCCAGTCGCGCCTGGAGGCCCACCTCGCCGCCCAGGAATGGGGCACCCGGCAGACCGCCTACCTCAACCAGCTAGTCATGCTCGACGCTTTGGCCGGCACCCCCCACCGCGGTACCGACTCGGTGGCTGGCATGCTATACTGTCCCAAAGAGGATTACAACCTCTCGACCCTCATCGATTTAGCCCTTGCCTCCCGTGCCGACCTGCAGGCTGCACGGGCAGGCGTCGACGTGTCGCAAAGTGAGCTGCTCCTGACCCGCCGTGAGCGTATGCCCGACATGGACGTCGCCTTGGGTGTCAGCCATAACTCGCAGGTACTGAACGAAGAGGCTCCTGCGCCCGAATTCATCGGCTACACCGTCAGCGTGGGGATTCCCCTGCCCATTTCCAACCTCAACCGCGGGAGTGTACGGGCTGCCCAGCTCAAGACCCAACAGGCGGAACTGCAGGTGGAAGCCCTTGAGGCACAGGTATGCGCCGAGGTCAAGTGCGCCTACAGCAACTATCAATCGGCCCGTCGGCGTGCCGATAGTTTCAACGAATCCCTCATGGCCGGTGCCCGCCAGGTGCTGCAAGGCAAGATGTACGCCTACCGCCGTGGCGAGTCGTCACTGCTGGAGGTGCTCAACGCCCAACGCACCTACAACGACATCCAGCAGGCCTATGCAGAATGTATGCACGAGGCCATGGTGGCATGGATAGAACTGAACCGCGCCAGCTACTTCGCTGGCATCAATTGGATAAATATTGAAAAACATTAGATTTATGAAACTAGGTCTTATTGGTAAGACGTTGACACACTCGTGGTCACAGTGGTGGTTCGAGCAGCTCTTCCGCCGCGATGGGATTGCCGATGCTGAATACAGGCTATATCCCATGCCCTCCCTCGACGGGCTGCGCGATTGGGCCCTGCGCGAAGGCCTCTCGGGCTTCAACGTCACTATTCCTTACAAGGAAGCAATCATCCCCCTCTTGGATCGCCTTGACGACGAGGCACAAACCATCGGGGCAGTCAACTGCGTGGCAGTGCAGGACGGGCAACTGGTTGGTTACAATACTGACTCCCAGGCCTTCCGTGAGACACTGCAACTCCTGATGCAGCCCTGCCACACCCATGCCCTGGTGCTGGGGACGGGCGGCGCCTCGCGTGCCGTGGGCCATGCCCTAAGCCAGTTGGGCATTGCGGCGACATTCGTCTCGCGGACACCCGACGGCAAGCCCTCCACCGTGGGCTACACCGAGGCCGAAGGGCTGATGGCGACGCATCTCCTGGTGGTCAACGCCACTCCCGTGGGCATGTACCCCGACAAGGATGCCACCCCGTGGCAGCGTGCCGACCTCTGGACCCCCCGCCACCTCTGCTACGACCTCATTTACAACCCTTCGCCCACACGCCTGCTGCAAGAGGCCGCCGACCATGGCGCCTCCACCCGCGACGGCCTGCCGATGCTCTTCCGACAGGCTGAACTCAGTTGGAAACGTTTTTCAACACAATAAAACTCCTCATCTGTCGTTATGAGGGCATGGGAATTATAGCAAAACAGAGCATTCGGGGCGCTTTGGCCAACTATCTGGGCGTCCTGATAGGCGCGGTGACGACCTTTTTTGTGGTCACCGACCTCCTCACGCAGGAGGAGATAGGCCTCACGCGCGTCATGGTCGATGCCGCCATGCTCTTCTCCGGATTGGCGCAGCTGGGCACCAACGCCTCCATCCTCAAGTTCTACCCCGTGTTCAAAGACGACAAGAGCAGGGACCACGGCTTCTTCGGCTGGACACTGCTGATGCCTCTCGTGGGCTTCGCCATCATCTCCCTGGTCGTGCTTCTCTTCAAGGACGGCATTGTGGGCTATTACGCCCAAAACTCGCCCCTCATCGTCGACTATTTCTACCTCCTGCTGCCGCTCACCTTCTTTACCCTCTACATGACGGTCTTTGAGACCAACGCCAGCGTCCTGCTCCACATTGCCGTGCCCAAGTTCGTCCGCGAGGTGCTCATCCGTGTCCTCAATCTGGGTGCCTACCTGCTCTACGGCCACCGCCTCATCTCGCTGGATGTCTTTGTGTTGCTTTTCTGTTCCTCCTACGCCGTGGCCATGGTGGTCAACCTGGTATACCTCACCACCCTGGGCAAGATATCCTTCCGTCCCGACTGGCATTTTGTCGACCGCCGCATGCTGCGCCGCATACTGCTCTACACCCTCTTCATGACGGCCACGGTGCTGGCGGGCAATGTCAAGCTGTTCAATTCCATCCTCCTGGCCAAAGAGGGCCTCGCCCTGGCGGGCATCTACACCATCGCCTGCTACATCGCCAACGTCATTGAGATCCCCTACCGCTCCCTGGGGGCCATCTCCAACCCCGTCATCTCCTCCGCCATGCAGGCGGGCAACCTCGCCGAGGTGCAGCGGTTGGGACGGCAGGTGGCGTTGCACCAGCTGCTCGTCGCCACGATGCTGCTCTTCTTCATCTGGATAAACCTGCGCCCCCTCTTTGCCCTCATCCCCAACGGCGAGGACTACCTCTCCGGCATCTGGGTGGTGCTTTTCCTCGGCTTCGCCAATATCATCAATTCCACCCTCAGCACCGCCACCAGCATGCTCAATTTCTCCAGCCATTATGCCTGTCTCTTATACACATCT
>LXOW01379304.1_pt1 | contig 15508 bp, 13 predicted proteins | sample 1368591 | NCBI WGS metagenome assembly LXOW01 (sample SAMN04884650, study PRJNA319009) | bovine gut metagenome | isolation source: Cow rumen | host: Bos taurus | place: Italy: Legnaro (PD) | collected 2014-07-09 | reverse complement strand
AGCTTCTGCCAGGCTGATGCGCACCATGTCGTCCCGGACCTGGACAATGCCCTGGACCACGGCTTCCGGTGCCACGACACTGGCCTGTACCTTGGCACCGCCGGACAGCAGGAAAGCGGGATCGCCGTCGCCGTAAGCCACGGCCCAGTACCAGGCCGGGTCGCCTTCCACCTGCTGGAGCGAAATTTTGGGCGTCTGGCCATCCGGGGCGTTGGCCTGGATCTTCTGGCCGTCTTCATCGAGGATCCACTGGGCCGGATCGGTTCCATACTGGATGGTCCAGAACCAGACCTTGTCATCGGGATCGCTGGTAAGGCGGCGGGCGCCGATCACGGGCACGTTCGTGCCCTGTCCGTTGTAGAACGAGTAGTTTTGGCCGTCGGAGAGCCGGAGCTTCATGCCGATGGTGTCGCGTCCGCTCAGGATCGGAATCAGATCCTGGACATAGACTTTTTCCTGGAGCCCGGCCACCAGCTGGGTGAAGGTCTCCACGTTTTCGTTGGTCTTGCGGCAGTTTTCCTGCAGCTTTTCGAAGCTGGCCCAGGTGGGCGCCTCGATGGTGGTTCCGTTGAGCAGGTTGAACTCGATGTAGTCGCCCTTGTCCACGACACTGGAGAAGAAGGATACGCCGTCTTCGCCGGTCGCGCGGCCCAGGTCACGCCAGATGTCCCCGTTGTCGTAGGAGACCATCCAGTGGCCGTTTTCAATCTTGATGAGCGGCGAACCGGCATCGCAGGGGATGCGGAGGCCGAAGTTGTCGGTGATGAACGTAGACTGGGACTGGGACGGATAGCGCACCGTCCAGTACCAGACACCGTCTTCTCCCTTGCCGACGCCCAGGATCGGTGTTTCGGCGTCGGTGCCGTTGTAGAGCACGATGGGGTCTGCGTGGGTGAAGCTGATGGTATAGCCGCTCCTGCCGTCGCGGTAGAAGGGTTGTACGTCGGTGATGAATTCGTATTGGTTCAGGTTGTCAAGCAGGGATTTCAGGCCTTGCAGCGTGGTGTTCATGTCTTCGCAGCGCTGTTCGAGCTTTTCGATGCGGCGTTCCAGCACCCTGAGGTCGGAATCGATCTGGGTATGGCAACTGGCGGGCAAAAGCAGCACCGCCATGAACAGGAGAGAGAGAAAAGCTAGTTTTTTCATGGTTTACTCCTTGGTGACGGTGATGGTTTTGACGAGGGTGACAGGGGATACGGTACCCGGGAAGGTGAACACGGCCATGATCTTGCCCTGTCCTTCCGTGATGCGGTAGGGAGACTGCACCGCGATGCAGGGCTCGCCGCTCTCCAGCGTCGCGGTTGTGGCGGTAAAGCCGCCCTGCGCGATGAGCGTGAGCGAGGGATTGTTTCCGTTGACCTTATAGCGGATCACGGCCTGGCTGTTTTCTTTCATGGCGAAACGGTCGCCGACGGGGTTCCCGTCCGCGTCGCTGAACGAAACGGTGTATTCTTTCGGAAGCACGAAGCGGGTGCTGTCCTTCAGCACGACCACCAGCGAGTCGCTGTAGTCCTTGACCGAAGTGAAGATGCTACGGACTGAATCGATGGCATGGGGCTGCCACTTGTCGTCGACTTTCGTGCGGAGGAATTCGGTGCTGTCCTGCGTGATGACCACCCAGTAGAAATCGCCGTCCTCGTCACGGGAAATGGATACCAGCGGGGTTTCCACCGATTCACTTTCGGCGGAGATACGCTGGCCTTCTGGCGAGAGCACCCATTTTTCGGGCGACAGACCGATGGTGTAGGCCCAGTAGAGATGGCCGTCGCCGGCACGCTTGACGAAGATGGCCGGACTCAGGGACGAGGTCCAGTCGTGTATGCTGAACTGCTTGCCGTTCGACAGGACGACGGTCAGGCCGGTGGTGTCGGCTCCGTCCAGGATGGGATCGATGGAAGTGATCCAGGTCAGTTTGTCCTGCGTGGCCTGCACGAGGGCGATCTGGGCGTCGACATGGTCGTTGGCCTTGTTATATTCGGACTTCAGGCCCAGGTAGGCGCTGTAGATGGGAATCTTGAAGGTTTCGCCCGTCGTCATATGGAAGAGCACATAGTCGGCGTAAGGGGTGATCTTGCTGAACATCTGGTCGCCGTTCGCGCCGTCGGCCTTGCCGAGTTCGATCCAGTTGGAGCCATCATACGTATAGGCGAAGACGCCGTCGCGGATCGTGACATAGGGGAGCACGCCGATCGAGAGCATCATGCTGCCGTCGGCGGCACGGAGCCAGTCCCAATCATCGTCGCCGTACTGGACCGACCAGTAGTATTTCTTGTCATCGGGGTTCTGGCGGCTCGAGACGAGCGGCTTCTTGCCGTCGGAGCCGTTGGAGATGGTGATGGGCTCGTGCTGCACGAAATTGATGCGGTAGCCCGTCACGGTGCTGCCCGAGCGGATCTCCGTGATGCCGGTGATCATGTCCTGCCGCTGGATGACCTCCACGACATTGCGCAGGGTGCTCAGGTTCTCGTTGAGCCGGTTGCACAAGAGCGTCAGGTCGTCGACCCTGTCTTCCAGCTCATCGATTCTGTGGATGATCTCGTCGTGACAGCCCGCCGACAGGAGGCCGGCGGCCAGCACAAGCAGAGATAAAAGAAACTTTCTCATAGGCATCAGAAGAGATAACCGGTGTTGACGTAAAACGAACCGCCTTTGCCGTTGTCCTGCCTGTTGATGGCGCGGCCGTAGTCCACGGCAATGATGAAGTTCTTGTTGAGGATGAAGCGCAGGCCGCCGCCGGCAGCCAGGTGGAATTTCTCGACCCCGTGAATGTCCAGCTGATCCGGATGGGGGAACGGAATGTCGGTGGGCAGGTAGGACGGGATCGTGGTGTGGTATTTCTTCAGCACGCGGCCACCATCGAAGAAAGCATTGGCGCCGAAAGTCAGCTCCTGTTTGAATACGTTGACGGTAAGGAATTTCCAGCGAAGTTCGGTGTTGAAGTAGCAGACGGCCTGGCCCTGGATGCGGTTGCGCATGATGCCGCGGAGGGTGCGGTAGCCGCCGAAGCCGTCGCGGTCGTAGCCCGGACCCAGCACCGATTCGTAGGGCAGCACGTAGAAGGCCGGATCACCGAGGAAGCCCTGTACGCTGGCGCGGTAGGCGAACACCAGGTTGCCGTTCTTCATGAAGGGAATGTACTGCCGCAGCACGGCGTAGTAGTGTCCGTAGGGCTTGTTGGTGCCCATCCACTTGGGCGCCCATTCCATGAAGGCGTCGGCCCAGATGCCCCGGGTCGGCGCGTTTTCGATGTCGCGGCTGTCGTAGCAGAGGCCGAGGCGCCAGGCGCTGGTCATGCCGCCCTTGTGCTCGTCGGCGGCGATGAAGCCCAGGTCCTTGTACCAGGAGAAGAGGGTTTTTCCGCCCGGCACTTCCTTCAGGTTGTCGTTCTGGTACTCGTCGATGATGAAATACTTGAAATGATAGCCGAACTTCCAGTAAAACTTGCCCACGATCTTGCCGGTGAAATCGATCTTGCCGTAGGGAACCTTGCGGCCCATCTTGTAATAGGAGGTAGGCAGGGTTTTGTCATAGAAGGACTCGTAGCCGTTGAAACCGTAGAAGTCGAGGGCTTTCTCGTTGGAGAACGAGGCGGCGAAGGAGAAGCGCACGCCCGGAATCAGGAAGCGGTTGTCGTAGCTGAGCACATAGAGCTGGGAGCCTTTGGTGAACCAGGAGGCCTCCAGGTACATCTGCTGCCGGGGGTTGGGATACCAGCCGCTCTTGCCGAAGTCATAGATGTTGGCCAGGGCGCCGAGCTGGAAGCCTTTGTCCTGGTCGAAGGCCACGATGGGGAAGGCACCGAAGGAAAAGCCGGTTTTCTCGACGGCTTTCTTGTTTTGTGCCGGAGCCGCCACTACCAGAAGCAGGGCGAGCAGCATCAGGAAGATACGTTTCATATGTCCATTTATTTTTGTTTCAATTCTTCATTCATTTCATCCAACAGTTTCTGCTTCTGCCGGCGCAGGCGGCTGTTGAACAGGTAGCGCCAGGAGGAAGCCAGCCGCCGCAGCTGCTCGAACCATTCATAGGCCAGCAGGGGAGCCGGGGCTGCCAGGACCAGCGCGGCCAGTGCCCAGTACCACTTGACGGTGCAGAAGAGCACGATGGCGGCCACGATCAGCAGGAAGGTCCAGAGCACGACGATGACCCCGAAGCGCAGGGAGTTGCGGAAGGAGGCGTCGTCCGTGCGGGAAGCGAGCCATTCGCAGGCGCCCAGGGCCGGACAGCTTCCCAGCGTGAAGGCCAGTCCGAACGGGAGGGCCAGCAGCATGAGCAGTGTCCGCCACAGCGCCTTGGCCAGGGGCTTGCGGGCGTGGGCGGCATGGATGCTCACCCGGGCTTTCTGCCGGGCCTGTTTCCAGGCGAGGGCTTTGTCAAAGAGCTGCCGGGCTTTCTCCGGCTGCTGCCGGCGGAGCTGCTGCAGTTCCGCCACGGCGGCCTTGTTGGCGGCCTTTCTCGCCTCCAGCCGGCATTCCGGCACCGGCCCGCTCATGAGCTTGGCCAGTTCCCAGGTCGCCTCGTAATCGTCATCATCCGGGATGTAGACGATCTGTTCCCGCATATGCGCCGCCGTCACGTCGCGGATCAGGGACAGCTGCTGCGGTTCGTTCATCTCCGGGTGGGCGGCCAGCAGCTCCGTCACGTCGATGGCCTGGCCGAAAGAGACCAGCAGCGTGGACCGCAGGCGATAGTAATCGCCATATTCAAGCCCGATGGGGACGATGTAAACGTGCCGTCCCTCCTCGCTAGTCCTGACAGCGCCGCAGGCAATGCGCGAAAGCCCTTTTCCCAGCGGAAGCAGGCTGTGCATCGAACGGTGCGTTCCCTCCGGTAAGATGCAGAAGGGGACCCGATTGTTGAGTACCTCGATGCATTTTTCGACGGTGTCGTCGCTGCTCAGCACGCTGCGGAAGCCGTCGCGCAGACGGTGGATGGGCATGATCTTGAGGAAGGTCAGGATCTTGCGGATCACCGGGTTCTGGAAGATATCGGCACGCGCCACAAAGACTTTTTGCCGGTGATCCATGTCCAGGACGGCGAAGGCGTCCATCAGGGCGTTGCAGTGATTGGGCGAGAGAATGACGGCGCCCTCCTTCGGAACGTTGTCAAGGCCCACATACTTCATCCTTTTGAAGCAGCCCCGAAACCAGAGGTCGGTGAGATAGCGGAGCAGGAAGTAGCGGCTGTCGTTCTCGTATATTTTTTTCATGCTGGATTAAGCCAATCTAATAAATCGCTAAGGTAGCAAAACTGGGCGAATTTTCCCAGAATTTAATTATATTTGTAGTATGGCTTACACCCTGATGTTCTACAATCTCGAGAATCTCTATGATACCATAGACGATCCGAAGACCGACGATGACGCCTTCACGCCGATGGGTGACCGTCGCTGGACCCGTGAAAAATACCTCAAGAAGCTGGCGAACCTGAGCGAGATCTTCTCCGCCGTGGCGTCGTCCCACAACGGCTTCCCCGTGGTGGCCGGCGTCTCGGAAGTCGAGAATCTCAAGGTGCTGCAGGACCTGGTGTCGCAGAAGCGGATGGTGGGCGCCCATTACAAATGCCTCCATTTCGAGTCGAACGACGCGCGCGGCGTGGAGGTGGGCATGCTCTACCGCCCCGACAAGTTCACGCTCATGGGCTGCGAGCCGCTCAAGCTGGTCCTGCGCAGCGGGCGCGAGTACATCGGCCGCGACATCCTCTCGGCCTGGGGCTCGATCGACGGCGAGATGTTCGCCTTCTACGTCTGCCACTTCCTGTCGCGCCGGACGGGCGTCGCCGCCTCCGAAGGTTTTCGCCGGGCCGGCGCCGAGACGGTGCGCGACCATGCCGCCGCCATGCGCCGCGACTATCCCGACATCAAGGTCGTCATCCTGGGCGATATGAACGACAACCCCTCCGACGAGGCGCTGGCCATGCTGCTCCGCGCCCACAAGAACATCTTCAACGTGCCGGAAGGGGAGTATTTCAACCCGTTCTGGAAGCTCTCCGACGAGGGGAAGGGCACCAGTATCCACAACCACCGCTGGGTGCTCTACGACAACATCATCGTGTCGCACAACATGCTCCCGTCCTATGCCGGGCTCAAGGGTTTCCGCATCTGCCGCATTGACGGCAAGAACCATTACGGCGAGATCTTCTGCCGCAATTTCATGCTCCGCAAGGGGACCCCGCGCCGCAGCTACTACGGCAACGCCTTCGACAACGGCTACAGCGACCACCTGCCGGTGCTCATCAAGATTGACAAGCGATGAAGACCTACACCGATTTCGTCTTTGACATCGACGGCACGCTGCTCGATACGGAGCGTACGGGCGTGCTGTCGCTCATGCAGACCATCCGTGAACTGACGGGCCGGGAAGTCAGCTATGAGGAGGCCTACGGCTTTTTCGGGGTGCCGAGCGCCCGGGCTTCCGCTTCGCTGGGCGTTGCCGACAAAGAGCGCTTCGCCGCCGTGTGGGAGGAGCATTTTCAGGAACTGATGTATCTGGTGACACCTTTTCCGGGCGTGGAGGAAGTGCTGGATGCGCTGAAGGAAAAGGGCGTCCGTACCGGGCTGGTCACTTCGCGCTCCCGCTTCGAAGTCGACTACGACCCGCACCTGGCGAAGCTTCTGCCGCGTTTCGACGCGCTGGTGTGCGCCGAGGATTCCGTGCGCCACAAGCCCGATCCCGACCCGATGCTGGCGTATTTCGCCAAGACGGGGGCGGAGGCCGCCACGACACTTTTCATCGGCGACACGATGCACGATTATCAGTGCGGGCATGCCGCCGGCTGCGATTTCGCGCTGGCTGACTGGAAAAAGCGGGGAATGCAGGGGATTGCGGCGGACTACTGTTTCAGCGACGAGGCCGGATTGCGCTCGCTTATGCGTTTCTCGCGGCGCTGCTTCTCCTTGCCGTAGGACGACTTCATGTACTTGTTCCACTGATCTTTCGTGAAGAAGCGCTGGAACGCTTCGTCGGTGGCCTGCATCCACTGGTCGGAGATGGCCTGGTACGTGTCCGCGTTGCTGGCGCCGGTCTTCCGGGCCTCCTCGAACGCTTCGTTCATTGCGTGGTAGTTGTACTGCAGGATCGAGTCGACGAAGAACACCTGCACCTCGTCGAGCTTGAAGGTGCGGGTCAGGTTGTCGATCTGGTTGGCGATGATCTGGTCGATATCGGGCTGCTGCGGCTCCTGGGCCCGGGCGGCAGGCACGCTCAGCAGCAGTGCGGCTGCCAGCAGCAGAATCTGAAACAAGCGGTTCATTTGGCAAAGATACGCTATTTTTTTATCTTCGTGGAACAAATCAAGACCAAAATCCTACCAGAATGAAACGAATTCTCGCCCTTGCCGCCTGCGTGCTGCTCTTCTCGCACCCCGCGGCAGACGCCTGCACCAATGTCATCGTGACCAAGGGAGCCTCCGCCGACGGTTCCTGCATGGTAACCTATGCCGCTGATTCCCACCAGCTTTACGGGGAACTCTATTTCCGCCCCGCCGCCAATCATCCGCTCGGCGCCATGCTCGACATCTACGACTGGGACAGCGGCTACTACCGCGGCAAGATCGCCCAGGTGCCCCACACCTACCAGACGGTCGGCAACATGAACGAGCACCAGCTCATCATCATGGAGACCACCTTCGGCGGCCGGCCGAACCTGGAAAACAAGGACGGCATCATGGACTATGGCTCGCTGATCTACGTGACGCTGCAGCGCGCCCGCACCGCCCGCGAGGCCATCCGGGTCATGGACCAGCTGGTGCAGACCTATGGCTACTGCTCCGAGGGTGAGACCTTCTCGATCGCCGACAAGGATGAATGCTGGATCTTCGAGATCGTGGGCAAGGGCGAGCAGAAAGGCGCTGTCTGGGTGGCCGTCCGCATTCCCGACGGCATGATCTCCGCACACGCCAACCAGAGTCGCATCCACCATTTCCCGCTCAACGATCCGGAGAACTGCCTCTATACCCCCGATGTGATCTCGTTTGCCCGCGAAAAGGGCTTCTTCACGGGCAGCGACGCCGAATTCAGCTTCTGCGATGCGTACTGCCCCGCCGACTGGAGCGGACTCCGCGGCTGCGAGGCCCGCGTGTGGTCGGCGTTCCGCCTGCTGGGCGGCGCCAACTTCGATGCCGACAAGTACCTGGACTTCGCCTGGGGTGAGAATCCGGCCAACAAGATGCCGCTCTACATCCGTCCGGAAGGCAAGGTGACCGTCAAGGCACTGGCCGACGTGATGCGCGACCACTACGAAGGCACCCCCTTCGATTTCAGCGAAGATGTGGGAGCCGGCGTGAGCCGCCTGCCTTACCGCTGGCGTCCCATGAGCTTCGAGCTCGACGGAAAAGAATATATGTTCGAGCGTTCGATCGCCACGCAGCAGACCGGTTTCTGGTATCTGGGCCAGGCCCGGAGCTGGCTGCCCGACGTGGTGGGCGGCCTGCTGTGGTTCGGCGTGGACGATGCCGCCACCAGCGCCCTGACGCCCATCTATACCAGCATCACCGCCGTGCCCGAATGCTTCCGCGAAGGCAACGGCTCCATGCTCGAATACAGCCCGACATCGGCTTTCTGGCTCTTCAACCGCGTGGCGCAGTATGCCTATCTGTTCTACGACCGCGTGCAGCCGGAGGTCCGTGCCTGCATCGACCAGTATGAGAACGAGAATCTCGAGCTCGTGAAAGTCTACGACGAGCGGGCGCTCCGGATGGTGCAGAACGGCAATGAGGCCCAGGCGAAGCGCATGCTCACGGAGTGGTGCCGGCACCGCTCCCAGTATCTGTTCGACCAGTGGACCGGCCTGAGCAACTACCTGCTGGTGAAGTTCATGGACGGCAACGTGAAGCGCCAGAACGAAGACGGCTCCTTCCAGGACAACGGTTCAGGCAAGCCGATTCCGGCCTCGCCCCAGCATCCCAAGTTCCGGGAACGCTGGCTGCGCGGCGTGGTGAAAGACCACGGCGCCGTCATGGAAATCAAGAAATAATCGTCACTCCCCCGCCTGGATGACCACGAGCTTCTTCTCGATGGCTTCCGACTTGAAATAGAGAATACCGGTCCGCTCCGCCTGGCCGGTATTTTGACGTACATAGATGGTGACGGTCGCGCTTTCTTCGAACCATTCGGGCCAGGACGTGATCCATTCGGAACCCTGTTCGGCCTCCGTCTTGGAGATGACGTTGGTCGTCAGGAAGATGTCGGCCGAATCGGCCATGGCGTTGAAGCGAAGGGTGTCGGGCGCGATGCTGAGATCGGGCAGGATGTATTTCTCGCAGCCCGTGAACTGTGCGGCGGCGGTCAGCACGAGCAGGACGGAAACGAGGATGGAAGATATTTTGCGCACGATCATCATTGTTTGGGATGCGAAGGTATGAAAAAAAAATGATAATTTTGCGGTATGAAACGTTATCTGCTCCTTGTCGTCCTCTGTCTGGCAGCCGTGTCCTGTGACCAGGACACCAATTTCTACATAACGCCCAACCATACTTCGTTTGTGCTCGGGCCCAATGGCGGAAGCTTCGACGACGTACTCTTTACCAACGGCAGCTGGACCTGCACGGTATCCGACGATGCCGCAACGGTGACACCCATGTCCGGTGACTACACCACGCCTTTCCGGGTGGTGGTGGGTCCCAACAGCGAGCGCTTTACCAAGGCCATCCGCATCAAGTTCACCTCGACCCTCGGCGACCTTTCCCGTACCGCCAACGTGGTGGTCACGCAAGACTGTTTCCCTTTCATCTTCGCCGATGAGACCCTTCAGACCATCGGTCCCGAGGGCGGCCGGGTTTTCTTCACGGTCAATTCCAACGAGCCCTGGGTCATGCTGGAGCCGGATGACAGCGTTCTTCCGGCCGGTTTCAGCGCGGAACCGCGCAACGGCGGCCCCAACAATACGACGGTCACGCTGGATATCCCCGTCAACGATACGGGCGAGGAGCGGTGGCTCGAAGTCCTGCTCCATCTGGAGAGTGACCCTGAAGTCTATGTGATCCTGACCGTCATCCAATCCTTTTGAATCGTAAAACCATGCATATGAATATGAAAAAGTTTTTTGCAGTTTTGGCAGCAGGCCTTTTCCTTTTCGCGGCCTGCGAGCCCGCTCCGGTTCTCTCGGTCAGTCCGAACCAGCTGGAATTCAGCGCTGAAGGTGGCAGCCAGTCCATTTCCGTCACCGCCAACAATGTATGGGACGTCATCCCTGACAATAGCGGCATCATTACCGTTTCGCCCGCTTCCGGTACCGGAAACGGCTATTTTACCCTGACGGTCAAACCCAACACCACCGCTTCCATCCTGAGCGCCAGCGTCACCGTCGTCTGCACCAGCCGGGATGAAACGGCCCGTCAGACCGTCTCCATCAGCCAGCTCTGCCAGGCCGGCAGCATCAGTCTCGAAAAACTCGAATGCGACCCGCCGCAGGCAGCAGACAAACATCTCTCCGCGGAAGGATGTGTCATGAAAATGACGCTCGTGGCCAACTCGGCCTGGACGATCCGTTGCGCAGCCTCCGACGTGACGCTCGACGTTACGGGCGGCAACGCCGGCACGACGGTCGTGACCGCCACCGTTCCCCCCTGCCCGGTCTTCGAAGGCCGTAAGATTGAATTCATGCTGTCTTGCCAGACTGCCATGGGCGGCGAAGATGCCACGCTCGGCTTCACGCAGGACGGCGGCATCGTTGTCTATGGTGGTGAAACCTATCATGCCGTGAAGATGAAAGACGGCAAGTGGTGGATGAAGGAAAATCTGCGTTATGTCCCTGAAGGCATGACCCCGTCTTCCGATCTCAACAATGTGACGGCCGGTGTTTACTATCCGCTGGTCATGAATGCCGACAACACCGGTCTCGCGTTCTCCACCGACGCCGCTGTCATCAAGGCCAAAGGCTATCTGTACCAGGCCGAGGTGGCCCTGGGCAAGAAGGTCGGTGACCTCACCACCGTGGAGGCGGCAGAGGCGTTGAACGGCACGCAGGGTATCTGCCCGAAAGGCTGGCACGTGCCCACGAGCGACGATATCATCAATCTGGTCGGCAAGGCGGTCTCGCCGCTGGCCACCAAGACGGACGCTCCCTATTACGACGGCAACAACGGCTCCATCGTCATGCTCAACGAAGACGGCTTCAGCATGGATGCCTTCGGCAGCATCTCCATCCAGGACAACACCAAGACCGCCGGTACCTTCCTGGGCTGGGCCAAGGGTTATCCCGAGAAGATTTCTTCCGGTATGTTCTGCGGCTCCACCTACGCCGGTGTCACCTACAACACCAAGGATGACCCCGCTTCCGGCGTGAAGAACCTCCAGTTCTTCGGTTTCATGCCCATGACCAACAAGGCCACGGAGGCGGAGTACACCTGCAATGGCTCCAAGGTGAGCTATCGCATTGCCGCCCCGCTGCGTTGCGTCAAAGATAACTAAGCCATGCGCGGACATGCCATAGCTGTCCGCTTCGTGATACTGCTTGCCACTTTGCTGGCAGGCAGTTTCACTTTTGCGCAGGAATCCGGCCGGGCGCGCTTCCAGGTTTCCGGCCGGGTGACCGAGCGCGGTTCCGGCGAACCCGTCGTCATGGCATCGGTCGTGATCCAGGACCTGGGTCTCTGGGCTGTGACCGATGCGGAAGGCCGCTTTGCGCTGGCGGAGGTGGCGCCCGGCAGGCACCAGCTGGTCGTTTCGCTGCTGGGCTATGAGACCCGTACCCTGCCGATCGATGTCAAGGGCAACATCGCCAAGCTGGCCGTGGAACTGTCCGTTTCCAGCCTGACCCTCGACGCCGTGGTGGTCACCGCCAAAGAAGGCGGCGAGATGACCACCTCTTCCAAGATTTCCAAACAGACGCTGGAGCACATCCAGCCTTCCAGCCTGCGCGACGTGATGCAGCTGTTGCCGGGCAGCGTCACGGAGAATCCCTCCCTGACGCAGGTCGGCACGCTCTCGATCCGCGACATCGGCACCAATGCGGCCAATGTGGCCGGCACGGCGCTCATCGTGGACGGCGCCTCCTTCTCGAACGACGCCAACCTGCAGATGCTCTCGACGGGCACGGGCATGGGCGCGGGCCAGGGCAACGTGGCCTCCACGGCCGGCGGCGGGGTGGACTCCCGGCAGATTTCGACCGACAACATCGAATCGGTGGAGGTGATCCGCGGCATCCCGTCGGTGGTCTACGGCGACCTGACTTCGGGGGCCGTGGTCGTGAAGACCAAGGCGGGCGTCACCCCGTGGGAAATACGGCTCAAGGCCGATCCGCAGCTCAAGCAGGTCTCCTTCGGCAAGGGCTTCGCGCTTGGGGAGAAGGGCGGCGTGTTCAACTTCGACGCCGACTATGCCCATGCCGCCAGCGATGTCCGTACGCCCTCTTCGGCCTACAACCGTGTCAATTTCCAGGCCGGCTGGTCGGGCCAGATCAAGGGCCGTTTTACCATCAACGCCAAACTGCGCGGCAACTGGTCGAACGCGACCAATGCCAGCGATCCCGACCTGGCGCTCGACGAACTCTCGCAGGCGCGCGACAAGGGCCTGCGCCTGGGTGTGAACGGCCGCTGGGTGCTCAACAAATCCTGGATCACCAATGTGGAATACCTGCTGTCCGGCAGCATCACCGACCAGTTCTCCCGGAGCCGGGTCTATCAGGGCTCTGCCGGCCGCACCCCGACGTCCACAGCCATGTACAACGGTGAAAACGAAGCCTTCTTCACGCCGCCCCAGTATTATTCCGACGTGCAGGTGTTCGGCCGGCCGGTTGATGCCCAGGCCAGGCTGACCGCCCACCAGGTAGGCCGTTACGGCGCCGTCACCAACAAGGTGCTCGCAGGCTTCGAGTGGAAGAGCCAGGGCAACATCGGCCGGGGCAAGGTCTTCGACCCGACACTGCCGCCTTCGCCGGGCTCCGCATCTGCCTTCCGCGAGCGTTCGTACCGCGACATTCCCTTCCTGCATGCCCTGACGGGCTATGTGGAAGACAATCTCAAGCTTCCCCTGGGCGGTACGCTGCTGGAACTGCAGGCTGGCGTCCGCTTCAATACCATCCTGGCCTCAGGCGTCAACACCGGCGCCTTCTTCGGCGTCGAGCCCCGCGTCAACGCGCGCTACGTGCTGGTCAAGCGGAAAGAAGGGCTGCGGGAACTCGTGCTGCGCGGCGGCTGGGGCCTGACCTCCAAGATGCCGTCGATGATCTATCTCTATCCCGAGCCGGCCTACAAGGATATGGTTTCGTTCTACTACAACGATTTCGACGCACACGGCACGGGGCTGGCCGTCGTGACCACCCAGCGTGCCGAAACAGGCAATCTTTCGCTGAAGCCGCAGCGGAGCCGCAACATCGAAGCGGGCCTGGAATTCGACGCCGGGAAGTTCAGCGGTTCGCTGGTGGGCTTCTACGAGAAGATGCGCGACGGCTACGGCTTCATCACGGAATATGTGCCGATGGTCTACACGCGCTACGGCTACACCTGGAAGAACGGCGCGCCGTCGCAGGTCGTGCTGCCTTCCGGCGCCCGGCTCGACTGGCAGATCGGCAGCGTGACGATGGACGGAAAGCCGCTGCCGTCCATCAGCGACACCACCTTCATGTCGCTGTCGCGCCCGGCCAACGACATCGCCACCGACAAGTGGGGCGTGGAATTCACGTTCGACGTNNCGCAGTACCGCCTACACGCAGCGGCTCTATGCCGGCACCGCGAACGGGCGCAGCTATCCCTGGGTGGGCATCTACGGCGGTTCCTCCACCACCTCGAACGGGTCGGCCAAAGACCGTTTCAGCAGCAACGTGCGCTTCATCACGCACATCCCGCAGCTGGCCATGGTGGTGACGCTCACCGCCCAGATGGTCTTTTTCGAGAGCTCGTGCAATCTCTGCACCTTCCAGGGCAGGGACATGGCCGTCTATGATCCGGAAGCCGGTACCTGGAAGGTCAGTCCGCTCTACATCATGGACCGGGCGGGCCGCACCCTGCCCTTCACCGAAGAAATGGCACAGGATCCACAGTACCGCAACCTGATCCTGACCACCAATACCGATACATACTACGTCCGGCAGGGCTATCCGTTCTACGGGATGTTGAACCTGCGCCTTTCGAAGGAGATCGGCCGCTGGGCCACCGTCTCGTTCTACGCCAACAACTTCCTGAACCTGCGGGGCCGGGTCCGGAACACCGTCACGCATTATCCTTCCGACCGCAACACGCCGCTCTATTTCGGTGCGGAAGTCAAAATATCCCTCCGCTAGCCTATGAAACGAATTGCACGGATATGCTTTTTCTTCCTGCTGCTGGCGGCCCCGGCCTGTTACCGCGAGATGCCTTCCGTGGCCTCGCTGGACGTGCAGCTGGTGCTGCGTCCCGACGAGCCGGTGACCATCGACCTCACGCAGCTGGAGGTGCGCCTGCAGAACAAGAACGCCGCGTTCGGCTATGTCAAGCATCCCGATGCGTCGGGCCGCGTACATTTCGACGTNNGTGGTTCCCAATCCGGTCATTATCCGGGAGGCTTATTTCCACGGGTCTTCGACCCTGGAAGGAGCCAATTATACGAAAGATACGTATATCGAGATCTATAACAACGCGGGTCCGGGCGGCCAGACCGTCTTTCTCGACTCGCTGTGCCTGGCGGCGGTCTATCCGTACAATTCCACGACGGGCAACAATGCCTGGGCGGGACGCGACACGATTCCGATCGCGCAGATGTTCTGGATGTTCCCGGGCGACGGGCATACGTATGCGCTCGCTCCGGGCGAGTCTGCGGTGGTGGCCTGCATCGCGGCGGTCGACCACAACGGGCGCGCGACTTCGGGCCTGGCGCTGAACCGGGCGCATTTCGGCTGCTGGTCGGAAACGCTCTCGCGGCACGAGATTGCGGCGGGCGTGGTGCCGATGGTCCTCTACATGACGGGGCAGGGCAATGCCTGGGCGCTCTCGATCCACAGTCCGGCCATCGTGGTGTTCAAGCCGTCGATGGGCGTGGCTGCCTGGCAGGCGCAGGCTTCTGTCTGGGAGTCGTATGAGCCGGGCAAGAGTTCGGGTACGAGATACTGGCACATTGCGAAGGACTGGATCCTGGACGGTGTGGAGTGTGTCGATTCACCGGCGGGCGCCATCAAGCGTTTGCCGGGTACGGTGGATGCGTCGTACGTGTGGATGCGTTCGGGGCACTACTCGGGAAAATGTGTGACGCGCAAGCTCTATTTCCAGGACCAGGGAATAGACGTGTTTATGGATACGAACAATTCGGATGCTGATTTCATCCCCGACAGCACCCCTAATCCCCGGTTGAAACGATGAGTAGGTTTTTTGAGGGTGGTTTTCTTCGTCATCAGACGATAGCGGAGGCCGTTGTGGGGACTTGTGTAATAGCAGGCCGGAGCGGCGGGGTTCGGGGCGGCGCCCCGTCAAGTAGGCCACGGGCGGCTACGTTCACAAAACGTATATGCCTCATCATAGGCTTAATAATATCATTATCAATGGCGGGGGCGCAGGAGCGGAATGCGGCGCGGCTGGTGCTGGCGGACACGTCGTATGTGGA
>LXOW01384099.1_pt1 | contig 15511 bp, 11 predicted proteins | sample 1368591 | NCBI WGS metagenome assembly LXOW01 (sample SAMN04884650, study PRJNA319009) | bovine gut metagenome | isolation source: Cow rumen | host: Bos taurus | place: Italy: Legnaro (PD) | collected 2014-07-09 | reverse complement strand
TACTCCAATGTTCTAATCGTTTAAGCCTATTTGAGCAAAGCTTATTTGTAAGTTTCTTATAATCCTCGCTATCATAATCCATATCCACCAGCTTATAGTTAAAATCATTTCCGTTTGATATTTCGATATCCGGGTTCAGAGTTTCAAGAGTCGACCAATAATATGGTAGTGTAGCAATTTTCAAAACAATATGCATCGGATTTGATCGCATAAAACTATTAATAATCTTTTGATAAGGCTCAAAAANNACGTCAGGCTTATCAGATTTAAAATTAAAGTTAAAATATATATTTTCTATTAAAACCGACAAATCATCCAAATCAATGATAGTATCATTGGTTTTGTTGTTGAACCATATTTTATAAAGGCGATCTGCCAAATTTGAATTGGATACCAGTGCTTGTTGTTTATTACTCGTTTTTAACTCTTCACAGTACTTTTTAGCTTCAGATATAATTGCTAAGGCAAGACAACTATTAAATACAAAACGAAATAGTGTTCTTTTCTCTTCTTCCGATCTTCCGGGTTGTTCAATGTTTGCCATCCGTTCTATCCGAAGGGCGATATAGAAAGCAATATACCTGTTTTGTGAAATAACACCCATCGCTTGTGGAGCATTAACTTTCCACAGCATGGATCTTCTCATTGATTTTAACAAAAAAGTTTTACCACAACCTCGCGTTCCAATTAGTATCTCGTGTTGGCTATTGAACAATGACCAAAACTGAGTTGTTGGGCAGAACTCTTCCTGAATTGCCTTATCCGAAAAGTCACGTCCGTTTATGCCAACGAAAGGGTTTGCCCCCTGATAACCATACAACTTCTGTATTTCGCTCATTCTGTTTCACCCTTCCGCTTTAAAGTTAGATTTGTTGGCAAATTCGCTTTTACGATGAATCGATCCTGAAGAGTATCTTTGATTAATTTGTTGATCTCATCACATGCCATGTACTGTAGCCTTTCGTCCAGTTCTGCCCATTCCAGTGAAATAACTGGGTCTGTGGTATTTCCTATCGCGTTGATGGCATCTAATAAATCCCGTTCGTTTATAATTTTGCCAAGTTTCATTACAGAATCAATCGGTACAGTTGCACCACGCTTTGATACGAGAACCCAGCCGCTTCCAGGAAGGTATTCATAAGACTTAAATTGAAGCAAACCAATTTCTTTTTCATCCAATTCAAGTAAATGAAAAGTATTAGGAATATCCCCACCTTCTCGCTGCTTTTCACAAACAGATAGGCTTCCTGCACAAATAAAGGTAACTGGGTTTTTCCAGTTTGATTCATTATGCGTTTTGCAGCGGGGATGGTGTCTGTGCCCATGCAAAACCAGATGTATTCCACTCTGCCCTATTAATTCTTGAAATTCGCTGCCATCTGATAAAAGGGAGAAGTCAACACCAATTTTAGGAAACGGATAATTGAACGGGTGATGATGCAACAATACGATTTTCCAACGATTATCCGTTTTATACTGATCTATTTTATTTTTTAGCCAATGTAATTGTTTTTCTGTAATCTCGCCATGATCGACCTTTCTATCATGCAAACAAGTTGTTGCAGAGTTCAAAATAAAGACTATCATTTTGTTGTCAGTATATACGCCACTAGCTGGAAACGGCCCAGGTTCGCTAACTGTCGGAAGCTCCTCTATATTCTTTTCTACAACACTCGTTGCAATACTCGCATACTTTTTGATTGCTATTTTTTTAATATCCTCATTCTCCTCTTCCTTATATCGATCATACAACTTTGAGATAGACCAATCGTTATCATGATTGCCTATACACCAGATTATTTTTTCCCTGTCGATACCAGCTTGATCAACAATATCTAATATTTTGTGCTCACAGTAAAAATATTCTTCTGGACTCCCTACAGATGTTAAATCTCCTGCTATAAAAAGATACTCAGGTTTTAATTCCTTAAGCGCCGTAATTAGATTAGCTCCCATGCCTCTTTCGGTGTTCATTTCACCCAACAATATACCTTCCTTTGGAATTGTGAAATCCCCTCGACCATCTTTCCCAAAATGGATATCGCTGATTAATGCTATCTTAATCATTGTTTTGCCCCCGAAGATCATACGATGTTATAAATAATTCAGTGACAGTATTTGTAGTCTCTTTTTTTGCAGGAGTACAGCACTTTCTGTATAGTCTGGTTACGAAAAAACCACTTGAACTATACAAATTCTCTATTTCATTATTATCCTTGTTGGTCAAGACAACAATAACTCCTTTATTCCTTGCCGAACATAGTTCATCATGCAACCTAAGCTGATCATTCCATGAAAAAAGAGTATCATTATATTTTATAAAGCAACCATCTTGTGTTTTTGAAGTATAAGGAGGATCAGCAAAAACGAAGTCATTCTTCTGAGCAAGTCTAATAGAGATGGAGAAATCATTAGTAAATATCTGACTCGTTTTCAGTCTTTTAGAATATTCGCTAAAGGAAGCGATGTCGTAGATACAATCTGTTTTTGTTCCGATTGGCACATTAAATTTCCCCTTTTTATTGACACGATAAATGCCATTAAAACATGTTCTATTTAAATACAGTGTTCTAGCTGCTTGCTCAATACAATTCCTCGGGGCACTACTACGAACTTGATAATAGTATTGATTTGAATGATTCACATTGTGAGTTGAAAGTATTTGCGACAAATCCTTCGGATAATCCCTCATTACCCTATATAAGTTTACTACTTCCTCATTAATATCTGACAACACTGTCTTTTGAGGTTGCAAAGCAAAAAAGACAGATGCTCCGCCTAAAAATGGTTCAAAATACACGTTATATTTTTGGGGAAATAGATGGAGATATTTTTTTACTAACCATTGTTTTCCCCCAGGCCACTTCAAAAATGGTTTCACTTATTTCCTCCAGCATGTCACCACTATTCCTGCGATCTGCATGTTTACAATATTTGTTATTTTATATCATATAGCATCAGAGGACTATTTTCAACAAGTATTTACATGACCTTTCTCAGCTATATTTGTAAAAGTTTACAGGTATAAATTCATGAATTCGCTGTACTGTAGATAATCAAGATTGAAAATAAAGAGACCCGTTGCATTGGTTTTTACAGCGGGTCCAGTTTTTTCTCAAAAAAACATCTTGTCAGAACTGCCTCCAACACTTCTCTCGCAGGAAAGCGGTGATCTCGCCATTGTCCCGATCCTCGTAATATGCAACCAGCAGTCGCTTGAATTCCGGCACGACAGACTCCGGGATGACAAGGAGACCCTGCCCATGGGCGATCATGTAATGGTTCGCTACGATGACAGCCGCGCGCTTGTTGCCATCGTTGAAGATCTGTGCTTTCATGCAATACAGACAAAGCCGGATCGCCGTTTCTATTTCATCCCCGGAACCGTGCAGGATCCCGTCCAGTTCCTCCCGCACGATCTGTTCGATGGGCAGCGGTGGGATGTAAGTCGTGCCGCCGATGGTCACCGGGACGCCGCGGATCCTTCCGCCGTCCAGATAAAAGCCCTCGTTGACAAGGCGGGCGATATGGCAGAGCACATAATAATCCGTCGGACACGAGATCACGTCCTTGTCCATGATGAACTCCCAGGCATGCTTGAGGTTCAGGACTTTCTGCACATCGGATGCCGTCATGCCGGAAACCTTGCCGTTCTCGATGATTTCCTCCGTCTGGGGAAAAGTCGTTGCCACACCCTCCAGCACAGCCTGATCATAGATGCTGGCTTTCATGTTCACCCGCGCAAAGTCGAGGTTCAGCAAAACCCGCGGCGACAGGTCCGCTTCCGAATAGCCGAGCTCCGCCAGCTTCTTTTCGACACGGCGGATCTGTTTGCGCAGTTCCTTTGCCTCTCGGCCGTTGCGCAAAAGCAATTGATACAGATCGTCCGTATAGACGCCGACATATTCAGAGGTCACTCTGGAAGCGACCCTCTTGCGAACATACAGATAGCGCCCATCATTCTTCTCTTTGATCTCCGGCGTACCGTCATAGGGCAGCAGATTCAGACGGGCCTGATAGTCCGCCTTCTGCTGCAGCAATTCCTGAATGGTTGAAAACGTGTTGTTTTCCATATTACCCTCCAATTAGGGAACAATCCTGCTGTAAACTATACCATATTGTTCCCTAAACCGCAAGGGGGCATTCGGATTAGGGAACAAATTGATGATGTTCTCTCAAAATAGTTCCCTAAAAGATACCTACTTGACGATCGTCAAGTAGTGCTTGTCATAGAAAAGCCGCATTACAAATAAGAAAAGTTAGGCTAAAATATAGTCGACTTCATTTTAGCCTACCGAGAAAAAGTGATCACAGCCTTTTGACTATATGTTTGCTGAGATCCTGTGAGATGAAAACTATATTGATTTTCTCCAGCTACTTGCCTTTTTTGCAAGTAACTGGAGAGAATCGTGGTTTTTCGTGCTTGAATGGATTCGTACCGATCTGGCTACCGTTGACAATACCCCTCCCGTTTTTCATATACCTCATGCAAAAAGAGGACTGGAGGCATCATGGCTAAATCGTTAAATGAACGGTTTGAACGCATCTCTGAAGGAGAGCACCATATCGATCGCTTTGTTCATCAGCTCGGGGTAGTTGTCCTGCTTGTTGAAATTCAATCCGGGAATTTCGGCACATATAACGGAAGCTTTCTTTCCTTCCAGCCTGTCCCAGTCAAGAGTCTGCCCTACAGATTGTTCGATCTCGTTTTTGTTCTCCAGTAAAGAATCGAAAAGGCTCTTGTCGTTCGGGATCCAAAAACCAACGCGCATCTTGTGCTGCTTGTTTACTAGATCGATCGAAATATAGCAACGGGATGATCCTATCCCAACAGAATACCAATGATCGGTTGTCGCCTTACGCTTGTTGAAGGGCTTGCCTCTTGAATCCAGAACCTCATTGAACTGGGTCCAGAATTCCTGACGCTTGATCTGAGCCTCGCTCAGCTCACCTTTCGTTACGGCTGCCTTAACGCTGCGTGCAAAATCGTTAGGCTGTTCAATGATCTTGAACATAGGGGCAGGATCGGAGTCACCAATTTTATAGGCATGGATCTCGATCAGGAAGAAAGCAACATCATCGGTGTGCTTGTTCAGCCATTCGATGGCGCTGGCATGCTCCTCTCTTGCCTCCGCGACGATCCAAACGACTACACTGGCATTCAAACCGGAAGCATATGTGATGATCTTACCCAAATGATCGTGGTTAGTCTGCTCAAGCTGGTTTTCAATCAAAACAGACTTGCCCGTGACATCGTCTTTGCAGATGATGTCACAGCGGTAGCTGCCGACAAACTGCTCCGTCTGAATATCCGTCAGCGAGAGATTCAGCGTGTCTCCCAATTCGCTGATGTTTTCTTCGGACGCCAGCCACTTTGAGAAGTCATACTGCTCATGCTTCCAAACTTCCCGAATATCAACTTCTTTGATCTTTCCCAGTTTCATGCTTCTTCTCCTCAAATCCCGATGCTTTATCTGTTATTGTAGCAAAAATCATGAGGTATGTCCATGACTACCATAAAATGCGATCACAGCCTATTGATTATAGTTTGTTGAGATCCCATGAAGTGGAGACAATAACGATTCTCTCCAGCTACGTGCCTTTTTTGCAAGTAACTGGAGAGAATCATGGTTTGGTGGGCAGGGGTGGATTCGAACCACCGAAGTCTTTCGACAGCAGATTTAGAGTCTCCCCCCCTTTAGCCCCTTGGTGTACCTGCCCATATACTGGTGACCCGTCGGAGAGTCGAACTCCGGACCTGCAGATTAAAAGTCAGCTGCTCTACCGACTGAGCTAACGAGTCAGATTGGTGCGGGAAGCAAGATTTGAACTTGCACGGGGATAGATCCCACATGACCCTCGATCATGCGCGTCTGCCGATTCCGCCATTCCCGCAAATTGGTAACCCCTGTGAGAATCGAACTCACGTTTCCGGCGTGAAAGGCCGGTGTCCTGGCCGTTAGGCGAAGGGGTCACCGGGCTCCCCGGTCGGGGAGCCGTTTTCATGCGATCAAGCTAATGAGAAAAGGGTCCCGGTAAACCAAAATATCGTCTATCCTGACCCCCAGGACCGCCGCCAGCACCACCAGATTGTCCAGGGTGGGCAAGGCCCGGCCCTGCTGCCACTTGTAGATGGCCTGGGGCGTGGCGAAGCCGAGGATCCTCTGTAAGTCCCTTACGCTGAGTCCCGCCTCCATCCGAAGCCGGGCTATGTTGTTTCCCGTACGCACCATGTCTATGGTGGGTATGTTGTCCATTTTATTTTCCTCCTGTTCCGGCCGCAGCCGGAACGGGAGCTCCGGCTATGCAGCCTTGAAGTTGTAGATCGGCTTGATGACGTCGATCACGTTCACGGACTCCCGGATCACGTCCAGGATGTCCTCCAAAGACTTGTACGCCATGGGCGCTTCGTCGATGGTACTGAGGCTCACGGAGGTGGTATAGATCCCCTCCATGGCCTTTTCGTAAGCGGCAAGGTCCAGCTTGGCCCGGGCGTCCGTCCGGGACAGGACCCGGCCTGCCCCGTGAGGCGCTGAGTAGTTCCATTCGGGGTTGCCTTTCCCCACCGCCAGGACGCTGCCGTCCCGCATGTTGATGGGGATCAGAAGCTTCTCCCCCTCGTGTGCCGCGACAGCGCCCTTCCGCAGGATCATTTCCCCCGTGTCGATGTAGTTGTGCACGGTGTGAAATGCGTCCTTTTGCTCAAGGCCGAGACGAAAGAGGATGATCTCGGCCATCAGCTCCCGATTCCGTGTGGCGAACCGCTGACAGAGCTCTACGTCGTGGAGGTAGTCCTCCAGGTACGTTCCATAGAGGAAACAGAGCTCGTCCGGCACGTCCACCTTCCGCTCTGTCCAATGCAGAGCCTTCAGGGCCGCCTGGATCTCGCTTCTCCGGCCGGTGGCCTTGTACTCGGCGATGAGGGCGTCCTTCTTCAGGAAGTATTCCTCCTTGCCGTGGTTCAGGTCGATGGCCAGCTGCTGGTAGTATTCCGCCACCTGTTTGCCCAGGTTCCGGCTGCCGCTGTGGATCACCAGGTAGTTGGTTCCGTCTGTGGCCCGGTCCACCTCGATGAAGTGGTTGCCTCCGCCCAGGGTGCCCAGGCTCCGCTCCAGCCGCTTGCTGTCCTTCAGGTGCCGGTAGCACCGAAGCTCCGTCAGGTCGAAATGCTCCTGTCGTCCATCCCACACCCGTTTGCCGGAGGGGATGAAGTGAGCGATCTCGTCCAGCTTTGGCAGGTCGAGCGCCACATGGCCCAGTGCCACGGTGTACATGCCGCAGCCGATGTCCACCCCCACCAGGTTGGGGACAGCCTTGTCAGTGACAGTCATGGTGGTGCCGATGGTGCAGCCCTTGCCCGCATGGACGTCCGGCATGATCCGGATTCGGCTCCCGGCGGAGAATTCGCAGTCGCACAGCTGCCGGATCTGCCCGGCGGCGTTGTCGTCGATCACCTTTGCGTAGCAGATCGCCGTATTGAATTGTCCCTTGATCTCTCTTACGTCCATGTTCTCACCTCGTTTTTCCATCAAAAAAGCCGCCTGCCTCAGAAAGGCAAGCGGCGTGTGGACCATATCCTCAGCGGAAAGACCCGCCGATGCTGTCCCTAAATCGCCCTGTTCCCGACCTTTCCGAGCGCGCAAACATCCGCCCCTGGTAAAGCTTCCACAGGCTTTCAAGTTTGCTGTTCATAATTGGGAATGTCGGCTGGAACAACATCTGTTCTGTCCTTTCCGAGCGTCGGCTCTTATTTTCGGCCCTACTATACCATGCCCCGGCCCGTTTGTCCATTATATTCGTGGTATAAATTGCAAACCCCGTTTTCGTATTATTATTCCCTATGTCTTTCTTCCTCGCTCACGCCTTCGATCATCCCCGTCACAACGCTGTTCAACTGTTTCGCGTTTTCGGCAGTGATGACCTGGCGGCCGGTACGCTTTTCAATGTCCTTTCGTGCGTTCCCAGCAACGGAGCCGCCTTCGTGGGCAACCTTGCGATTTTCCTGCAATCCCTGCGGGTTATGCACTTTTGTAAGCTCCGTCGTTGTCGCTTCAGCCAGCATGTTCAACGCGAGCTCCAACGTGCTCATATTATCGCGCAGGTTCTCTTTCTTCAATCCTTTCAGATTCTTGTACTGACGTGTGCTCATGCCCGCCCATGCTTTTGTGACCTCATCCGTCAGGATCGCGTACTCCCTGTTTTCAGAGATTCCATGGGTCTTCCATTGATCCGTCAGCTCTTTGCGCGCCCGAATGGTCTGCAAACGCTGATTGATCCAGTCGGCGGCGTACCCCTTCTTGGCGTAGGTCTCCAGCGCCCGCTCGATCGCGATCTCCGGATCGATCGTTTCTTCGATCCGCTCCCGGCCAACCTGCGCAAGCCACAGCTTGAACGGCTCCGCTTTTTTGGACGGGATGGATTGGATCAGCCGCAAAAGCTGCTCGGTATTGGCAACGTCGGTAGAGCGCCGCTTGCCATCCTGTGCAAGCAATTTCAACTGGTGACAATTTGTCACCGTTTCATTTCCCTCTTCCTTCAAACGTTGTTTAAGCTTATTCCAGTATTTACGACTATCGACGCTGTCCGTCAGCACACGGATCACATCAACGACGGAAAAATACCATTCCTCGTTTTCCTCATCCCATGCCGTGCGGATCGGCTGATCCTCAAAAAGCTGGATCCTATTCTTCTCGTCCATTTACGACTCCTTATTCCTCACTAATATTGTATTTTAAAGCTCAGCGATACCGCCCTTTTGCGCTGTAAACCACTTTACGCCGCAATCCAGCCGTAGCCCTGGACGGCCATGTCGATAAAGTGATTCAGCAGCAGCTCTGCCTTGCTGCGAAAAGAAGCAACATCATAAACGCTGGGCAAGTCATGATCCAGAGAAGACTCGATGGCCGCTTTGACCTTCGCCCGGGGCTGCTCGTCCTTGTACCAGTCCACCACAAGAAGCTCCTGCTTCTCCTCCGTCAGCTTCTTGAACAGATTCTTGGCCGAAAGCTTGACCTTCTGCTCTTCGGCCTTCGTAAGCTTCTTCCCCGCCATGAGCAGATCATAGATCTCCAGCTCCTCCTCCGTGAGCCCCTCCGTTTCCGGGCGGCGATCCTCTGCCTTCAGGTCCTCCAGGAGCTGCAGCAGCTGCTCGTAGTAATCCTCATTTTCGGACCCGCCGGCATTGTAGCGGTCGATGATGTTCTTGTAGCGCTGCGAGAATTGCTGCCGGGTGCAGTTCTTGGCCAGCATCTGCTCCAGGGCGCTTTCCAGAAACGCCCGCAGGTCGTCGATCTCCACCGCCTTATACTGCGCCAACCGAATCTCCCTTTTCAGCTCTGTCACATCGATCTTCGACAAATCAATGACCTTGCCCTGATGAATGACCAGGCCCTCATCGTTATCCTCTGCCTGTGCCGATGTCACGCTTGTATCCAGCACCTGTGCCATGCGCAGCCGGGCCCGGTTGATCCGCTCGTCGTTGATGGTGTGGCAGAACAGCCCGTACAGGTATGTCAGCGGCCCAAACCGCTCGTCGCTCCAGTTCTTCTCAAAAATCTCCGGGCGGGACGCCTCGTGCAGGTTCATCAGCGTATTCAGGATGACCTTGAACTTGTCCTTATTCTCGTCGTTGGCGATGATGGTGTTGTACGCATCCCGCAGATCGTCCAGCCGATCGAACGTGGACGCATTGGCAACGATGGCGCTGATGTCGATCCCCAGCCCCAGCAAAAACCGGTCCGCCTCGTCGATGGCCTGGTTGATGAGCTCGATGAGCCTGTCGATGTCCTTGGCCGGAAACTCCTTGCCGTCGTCGCCGGTGGCATACTCCGTCAGCGCCCGCTGCATATACCGGAACACATTGACGTAGTCCACGATGATCCCGCAGGGCTTGTTTTCATAGGTCCGGTTCGCCCGGGCGATGGCCTGCATCAGGGTATGCCCCTTCATGGGCTTGTCCAGGTACAGCGTGGACAGGTTCTCCACGTCGAAGCCGGTCAGCCACATGGCACAGACGAACACCAGCTGCAGCGGATCGTTCGGGTCCTTGAACCGGTCCTCGATGTCCAGCCCCTCCGGCGTCAGAGCGTTCATCTTCTGCCGGTGGCCGGTAATGTCCAGGCCCTGCTTTTGGAACTTCTCCGCCTCGTCGTCCTCCTCGGAGACGATCACCGCCATCTCCACGGTGTTCATATAGTTCAGGATCCGCGTCAGCTCGTCCCGCTTCTCCTTGCTGTCGGCGGCGTTGCGCTCCTGCATGATCTTCTGTTTTTCAATGGCCCAGTAGTGCTGAACCTTGTCGTACATCTTCACCGCCGTGAACTTGTCCACGGACACCACCATGCCCTTGCCCAGGAACCCCCGGCGGGGGAAGTGATGGGCGATGTCCTGGGCGATCTTGTCCAGGCGGTCCTCCCGCTTGATGACCTCCAGGATGCGGGAGGAGGCGTTCTCCAGCAGCCGGGCCTCGTCCTCGTTCAGGTTCTCGTCCTCGATGATGTCCACCACGTCGTCGTCCAGGAAGTCGTTCTCCAGGCCCACCTCCGGCACTCGGCGGGAATAGAACAGGGGCACGGTGGAGCCGTCCTCCACGGACTGGGCGAAGTTGTATTCGGAAACATAGTTCCCGAACCACTGGTTGGTCAGCCGCTTGCTGCCCAGCAGGGGCGTGCCGGTGAAGGCGATATAGTTGGCGTTGGGCAGGGCGGTGCGCATATTCTCCGCCAGGTCCTTGTACTGGGTCCGGTGGGCCTCGTCCACCAGCACGATGATGTCGTCCCGGGTGGACAGCACCGGGAACTTCTTCCCCTTGTCATACCGGAACTTGTGGATCAGGGTGAAGATGAAGGGTTTGTTGGTCTGCAGATACTCCCGCAGCTGCCGCCCGTTCTTGGGCTGGCACTCGTCCTTGGGCCCGATGACGCCGGTCTTCACGAAATTCTTGTGGATCTGCTCGTCCAGATCCTCCCGGTCGGTGATGATGAGGAAGGTGAAGTTGCCGGTGAACTTGCGCTGCACCTTCCGGGTGAAGAACACCATGGAGAAGGATTTGCCGGAGCCCTGGGTGTGCCAGAACACGCCCAGCTTGCCCTGGAGCTCTCCGCGGTTTTGCACGGACGCCATCAGGTTGTTCACGCCGAAGAACTGGTGGTTCTTGGCGATGATCTTGTCCCGCTGGTTCCGGAACATGATGAAATTCTCGATATAATCCACCAGGTGCGCCTTGTTCAGAAAGCCGTCCACAAAGTAGCGCACCGAGCTCTCCCCCACGGTGTTCGCCGTGCGGATGGCCTTGCGGTCGGGCCGCTCCTTTTCGGAATCCACCTTCAGCCATTCAAAGAAATGGTTGTATCCGGCGTTGAAGGCGCCCAGCCGGGTCTCAAGGCCGTTGGACAGGACGCAGACCTGGTTGAACGCGAACAGGTTGGGGATGTCCTTCTTATACTCGGTCAGGTTCTTCCGGTAGGCCTCCTCCACCTTGACGATGCTGTTTTTCAGCTCCATGAAGACCACGGGCAGGCCGTTGACGAAGACGAGCACGTCCGGCCGGTGCCAGTAATACCGGCCCTTGATCCACATCTGGGACACCGCCGTAAAACGATGAAATACAAGTGATATGTGTCTCCTGGCAAGCTCTATTCTTTCATCGAACGCCTTCTGAACTTGCGCTGCCTCCTGTTGCAGCCTGTCAAAATGCTCCCAAAGAATAACTGTCCCTGAATTAACAGAGCACAAATAGTCAAATCCAATTATGCCCTTTAATTCATCTTCCGAAAAACATTGAAGAGACCAGTCCTTTTTGCTGATAATGTGATCCAGATCCCAACATGCTGCTGTAACAATGCCCTCCTTTTTTGTCAGGACTGTCAGCTTTCTGCATTGTGAAAGGGACGCCATTTTTAAGCCCAGTCCAAACCGTCCAAGATCATCCTTTCTGCGGACTTCTCGCGAGCTTTGGCTCCCATACCGCATGGCCGATTCAAGTTCACTTGAAGTCATGCCGCAGCCATTATCTTCGATACAAAGCCACTGTGGAGCGCGTGAAGAAAAATATACCCGAACCTCTGTTGCAGATGCACTGATGCTGTTATCGATAATATCTGCAACGGCCGCCTCAAATGAATATCCGATGGAACGAGTTGATTCAACAAGTATTGGGGCATATGGGACTACAATTTTATCCTGCATAGTGTGCTCCTCTTGTTCGGGCTGTTTTCTTCCAGGAAAACTGCTATTTATAAAATTATACTCTTTTCTGCAGGATTCGACAATACTATTTACTCTTTATAATATATCATTGAAACAGGAACAAAATGGCGTTCCAAATGGCTTTTTATTATGTAAGGGTTCTTTTATAGGGAAAATTCTGGCCAACTGGGCCAGAATTATTCCCTCACATAATCCATCCCAAGTTGGGATGGTTTTTGAAAGGCTGATCAACATTGTCGCAAGTTGCGACAAAGTGAGTCAGAAAAGTCTGGCCAAGTTGGCCAGACTTTTCTATAACAACTTCCGCCCAAGTTGGGCGGAGGTGATCGAGATAATTATTCCCAACTTGGGAATATTTTTTGGCAGCAACTTCCCGACAACTTGTCGGGAAGTTGGAAGATGACTGTTTTGAAAATGCGTCCCAAGTTGGGACACATTTTTACCAATGCTGCACAAATGGTAACGAAGCGACCCGTCTGTCTACTTGTGACCATGATGGTCACAAGTTTCGAGGAGGAAGTCCCATCGAAATTGTTCCCATGATGGGAACAATTATCGTTAGCAACTTCTGTTCATCATGAACAGAAGTTATTTGTGCTCATGATGGGCACAATTTCCATGATGATCTTGAACTTTGGACCATGATGGTCCGTAGTAAAAACCTGGGTCATAATGGCCCTAATAATTCCCGACAAGTTGTCGGGAATTATTGGGAGGAAAAGCGCGGGCAAAAGTTGGGCCAAGTTGGCCCAACTTTTCTAAAACAACTTCCGCCCAAGTTGGGCGGAAGTGAGCGTTGAAATTCGTCCCATGATGGGATTAATTTCTTCGGTGGCAACTTCGTTCCAAATTGGGACGAAGTTGAAAAGTCTCGCCAACTTGGCGAGACTTTTGACGGAGGCGGGGCTGCTGACTTGTGGCCAACTTGGCCACAAGTTGAAAAATGGTGCTCAAGTTGATCAACATTTTAGGTGTCCGAAAGATAATTCAGTTCAATTTGAACTGAATTAACTTGTGCTTTAGTTGATCACAAGTTGAAGCAGGGTGACTTCATCCCAAGTTGGGATGAAGTAAAAGGGCTTCAACTTCAGGACAACTTGTCCGGAAGTTAATTGTGGCCAAGTTGGCCACAATTTCCCAGCGAACACGGGCTTTCAAAAAGGTTTCCAAGTTGGGAACCTTTTCTGCGGTCAACTTCTGGTCAACTTGACCAGAAGTTAATTGTGACCATGATGGTCCACATTTCTCGCGCTGGAACTTCGGATCAAGTTGGTCCGAAGTTGGGAATTCGTGCCAAGTTGGCACGAATTATCTGGCCGGGTCGAAGGCAAAAACGTGAGCCAAGTTGGCTCACGTTTAATCGAGGACCGCTGCTAAAAATGAGCGCCAAGTTGGCGGGAAGTTCAAATCAGTAGCCGTGAGCTAACTTCGTGCCAACTTGGCGCGAAGTTACGGAAAGGAGGTGAGGCCAAGGGCTGATCGTATCGCACCGCTTCGGCGGGAAGAGGACAAATAGGCAGGAAAGGAGGTTCAGCAGATGATCAAGCGTCATTCTTCCAGTACACACGTTGGCTGGACACAAAAGTTGAGAACAGGTCCGTAGGGACCGAACGGGGACGGGTGTAGGGCTGTGGCCCGCAGGTATCGTACAGCGGCGTTGGCCGCAAGGTTGGTTCCCGGAAGGGCTTCGCCCAACAGGAGACGGACATCCCGAGGGATACGCAGTATCCTGGGATGTCCTTGCAAGCATAGCATTTGGCGTTCCAAATGCGCTTGCCGGGGCACCCGGACCCGTATGCCGCGCCTTGGCGCGGGGAAAGGGAGCATGGAGTTTAGAACAAGGAATATTCACGTTGGGACCCGGCTCAATGAAGCCGAGCATAAGAAACTGATGGACCTGTGTCGCCGCACGGGTCTGGGGACCACCCGGCTGCTGCGGCAGCTGATCACGGACACGGAGCTGAAGGCGAAGCCCACCCCGGAGCTGAGGGAGGTACTCCGAGCCGTGGACAGGATCGGCAACAACCTGAACCAGCTGGCCCACCGGGCCAACGCCACGGGTCTCATCGACCAGGCCGAGTGGGACCGGGTGAAGGCCCTCCACCGGGCGCTGCGGGAGGAGGTGGAACGATGGCGGTGACGACGATACTGGCCAAGACCGTGCGGCTCGACAAGCTGATCCGGTATGTGGTCAACCCCAAGAAGACGGGCGAGCAGGTGTTCGTTTCCTCCGTGGGCTGCGTGCCGGAAACGGCGGCCAGGACCTGGATGGACACCAAGCGCCGCTTCGGCAGGACCGACGGCGTCCAGGCCTACCACCTGATTCAGAGCTTCCGGCCCGGGGAGATCACCCCGGAGCTGGCCCACGAGATCGGGAACCGGTTCGCGGAACGGTATCTGGACGGGTTCGAGGTGATCGTGGGCACCCATGTGGACAAGGCCCACGTCCACAACCATATCATCTTCAACTCCGTTTCGGACCGGGACGGGCACAAGTATCACTCCTCACCTGCCTCATACTTCAGGGAGATCCGGGGCCTGTCGGACGCCCTCTGCCGGGAGTACGGCCTGTCGGTCATCGGGGAGCCGGAGAGACACGCCCTGACCTACGTGGAGTGGCGGATGAAGAAGCTGAGCATCCGGACCCAGAAGGAGCTGGTGGACCGGGACGTGGAGGAGTGCCTGTCCCTGGCCATGGACGTGGGCGGCTTCTACGCCCTCATGGAAGACCGGGGCTACACCATCCAGCACCGGAGCCAATACCCCACCTTCATCCCCTACGGGGAGGAGCGGGCCTACCGGGCTCGGGTGAAGGGCAAGGCCGTGACGGAGGACGATCTCATCGCCTACATCGACAAGGCCATGACGGACCCCACCTTCGAGGTGATCATGCCCCGGCAGCAGCGGGTCCATTTTCCCCGGGGGAAGGTCACGGGCTTCCGGGCCTGTGTCCTGGCCTGGACATACATCTTGGGTTTGGTGAACGACGGGGTGCAGATGCAGCATGTGGTGCCGCCCAGGGAGCTGAAGCGATTCGANNCACCCTGGAGCAGCTGGAAGAGAGGATAGCCGATCTCACCCGGCAGATCGACTGGCAGACCAGGCACAGGATCATTCTGAATGGAAGGAAGAAGCGGCAGCGGCCCCTCTACGACGCCCTGCAGACCGTGGCCATGTACGAGGGCCGGGACGAAGCCGCCTACCCACTCTCCTCGGAGGAGCAAAACAAACTGCAAAAAGCGCAGCAAATTCTTTCAAAAAATCCCATCGACATCCTCAAACTTGAGCGGGAAAGGCTGTATGC
>LXOW01119869.1_pt1 | contig 15518 bp, 19 predicted proteins | sample 1368591 | NCBI WGS metagenome assembly LXOW01 (sample SAMN04884650, study PRJNA319009) | bovine gut metagenome | isolation source: Cow rumen | host: Bos taurus | place: Italy: Legnaro (PD) | collected 2014-07-09 | reverse complement strand
CTGAAGGAGGGTGAGGGTAAGCCGACAACGCTGATCCTTGATGGTGCCATCAACCTGGCAGATAACCTAATCGCTGAAGACGGCAGCGTGGGGATCCGGATCACGAACGAGCCTTTCTCAAAAGAACTCTGTTTCAGATTCCAGAAGGCCATCGTCTCAACCTCTGCCAATATCAGTGGTGAGCCTGCTGCCCAGAACTACTGTGATATTGATCCCAGAATTATTGAGGCTGTGGATTATGTGTGCTGGAGCCGTCGTCAGGAGCATAAGCCCCATACGCCTTCGAGCATCATCAAACTGAAAGAAAACGGTGAAGTAACAATTATTAGGAAATAAGTGGAGACAACAATAACAGATAGAAGACCTGAGTGGCTGAAACGCCTGCATGAATGGCGGGTAGCACATGTGAGCGAGAAGATGTTTATGATCATTCTCGCCCTACTCATCGGTTTTTTTGCTGCTGTGGCTGCCTTCTCACTCCACTGGATTATCAATCAGATCGTATCGCTGCTCACCAGCTCTTTCGACCGAACAGGTGCCAACTGGCTCTATCTGGTCTATCCTGTGGTGGGTATCTATCTGACATCGCTCTTTGTGCGCTATGTCGTAAAGGATAATATCTCGCATGGTATCACGCGTATCCTCTATGCCATCTCTACCAATAAGTCGCGCCTGAAATCGCATAATTGTTGGTCATCCGTCATTGCCTCTGCCATCACCATCGGTTTCGGTGGTTCGGTGGGTGCTGAGGCTCCGATTGTCCTGACGGGTTCGGCCATCGGCTCAAATCTCGGACAGATATTCCATCTCGACCGGAAGATGCTGATGACGCTGGTGGGTTGTGGTGCGGCAGGTGCTATCGCTGGTATCTTCAAGGCCCCGATAGCAGGACTGGTGTTTACGTTGGAGGTGCTGATGATTGATATGACGATGTCGGCCTTGTTGCCGATTCTCGTGTCGTGTGTGACGGCTACTTGTTTCACCTATATCTTCAGTGGTGATGCCTCGCTCTTTACTTTCCATCTCGATAGTGAGTGGTCTGTGCAGCGTATTCCTGCCTGTATCTTATTAGGTATCAGCTGTGGCCTGGTGTCGCTCTACTTCATCCGTATGATGGGCGTCTGCGAGGATGTGTTTGCACGTTTCAAGAATAAACCTTATATCAAACTGGCCATTGGTGGAACCGTACTGAGTCTGCTCATCTTCCTTTTCCCGGCACTCTATGGTGAGGGCTATATCAGCATCAATCTGCTGCTGAACGGAAGGACGGAGGCTGATTGGAATCAGATTCTGAACAACTCCTTGTTCTCAGGACAGGGTTCGATGCTGATCCCCTATATCGCCTTGGTGCTGTTTACGAAGGTAATGGCCACCTCTGCTACTAATGGTGGTGGCGGNNGTTTTACGGGTTTCTTGTTCTCCCGCCTCTGGAACATGAACGAGATAGGCATCTATATTCCTGAGAAGAACTTCTCACTTTTGGGTATGGCTGGTGTGATGTCGGGCGTGATGCACGCACCTCTGACGGGTATCTTCCTGATTGCCGAGCTGACAGGTGGATATAGTATGTTCATGCCGCTGATGATTGTTAGTGTGTGCGCCTATCTCACCATCATCATCTTTGAGCCTCACAGTATCTATGGCTCTCGTCTGGCCAAACAGGGTAAGTTGATTACCCATCATACCGACCATGCCGTACTGACATTGATGAATCTTGACTCGGTGATTGAGAAGGATTATCTGAGTGTAACTCCGGATATGGAATTAGGACAGATTGTTCACAAGATCAGTCGAAGCCATTCTACAGTTATTCCTGTGTTGGATGCCGGTGGTATGCTGTTGGGTGAGATCGATATCATGAAGATCCGTAATGTCATGTTCCGCATAGAGCTATATCACCATTTTATGGCTTCTCAGCTGATGACGGATCCGAAGGCACGACTGAGTGATACCACACCGATGGTAGATGTGATGCGGGCGTTTGACAGGACTGGTGCCAACTGGTTGCCTGTGCTCGATGCAGAGAATCACCTGAAAGGATATATCTCTCGCCAGCGAATATATACTATGTATAGAAAGATGGTGGCTGATATGAGTGAAGATTGATTAAAGGTAAAAAAGAAAAAGGTAAAAAAGGATGGAGAAGAAGGATTTAAGAATCGTGTTTATGGGTACACCGGAGTTCGCAGTAGAGACTCTGAAGGCTCTGGTGGAGAACGGGTACAATGTGGTGGCGGTGGTGACACAGCCCGACAGACCCGTAGGTCGTCATCAGAATGAGGTACAGCCCTCAGAAGTGAAGAAATATGCACTGGAACACCAGTTGCCTGTGCTTCAGCCCGAGAAGATGAAGGATCCGGCTTTTGTGGAGCAGTTGCGCAGCTACAAAGCCAATCTTCAGGTGGTAGTGGCTTTCCGTATGTTGCCGGAGGTGGTCTGGGATATGCCAGCTTATGGTACTTTCAATGTGCATGCAGCCCTACTGCCTCAGTATCGTGGCGCAGCCCCTATCAACTGGGCGGTTATCAATGGCGAGACTCGCACAGGCGTTACGACCTTCGTCCTCGACAAGGATATCGATACGGGACGCGTGATTCTGCAAAAGCCTTTCGACATTCCTGACACTGCTGATGTAGAGTATGTGTATAACGGTCTGATGCATCTTGGTGCGGATATCTGTTTAGAGACCTTGGAGAAGATTGTTGAGGCCGATGGGCATCCCGAGAGTATTCCTCAGGAAGATCTGATGGGTAATGTGCATCGTCTCTATGATGCTCCGAAGCTGTTTAAGGATGTCTGTGAGATCAACTGGGATCGTCCTTCTAAACGCATCTACGACTTCATCCGTGGTCTGAGTCCGTATCCTGGTGCCTGGACTACCTTGATGGGACCTGATGGCAAGTCGGTTGATCTGAAGATCTTTAAGACGACGAAGACAGAGAAGAATCCAGGTATGCGTCCTGGTATGATTGTGGTCTATAAGGGAGTACTCTATATCACCACCGGCGACTGCCTGCTTCAGATCGATGAACTGCAGTTGGCAGGTAAGACTCGAATGAAAGCCCGTGATTTCCTGAATGGTAACAAAAATATCGAGAACTATATAATAAAATAAAAGGTGTGTGCGTTTCTTAGGTATATACAACATTTAAATATGATTGCCTATGAAGATTTCTACCCCACGACCCAAAGCGCGAACGCTTGACATCATCAGGCAGATAGCTTACACCTATCAACCCAATGTAAACAAGGCCTATGGCCTAAACTAAAATTATGGCATTAGTATCACCTTCATTGCTCGCCGCCGACTTCCTGCATCTCGACCGCGACATCGACATGATTAACCGGAGTGAGGCCGACTGGCTTCATCTCGATGTGATGGACGGCTCGTTCGTCCCCAACATTTCTTTTGGATTCCCTGTGCTTGAGGCTGTGGCCAAGGCTTGTAAGAAACCGCTTGATGTGCATTACATGATTGAGAAACCTGAGCGCTATATCCAGCAGACTGCCAAACTGGGTGCTATGATGATGAATGTGCATTTCGAGGCCTCTGTCCATCTGCACCGTACGGTTCAGGAGATTCATAATGCCGGCATGAAAGCCGGTGTGACGCTGAATCCTTCAACTCCTGTCTCTATGCTTGAAGATATTCTTGGCGATATCGACATGGTGTTGCTGATGAGTGTGAACCCAGGCTTTGGCGGGCAGAAATTTATCGAGAACACCATCGACAAGGTAAAGCGCCTACGTCGGATGATTGACGAGAAAGGTCTGAATACCCTTATCGAGGTGGATGGTGGCGTACAGGGCGAGACTGCTCCACGATTAGTAGCTGCAGGTGTTGATGTGCTCGTTAGTGGTAGCTATGTGTTCAATGCTCCTCAACCAGAGGAAGTGGTTCGTCAACTCAGGAGTCTATCGCGAGGCTGACACCGTATTGTCTCGACAGTTTCCGCATGTTTATGAGGGCGTAGCGCATACGTCCTAATGACGTGTTGATGCTGACATTTGTCTGCTCGGCAATCTCCTTGAACGACAGATCCTGAAAGAAACGCATAAAAACAACTTCCCGTTGAGCCTCAGGCAGGCTGTCCATCAGACGTCTCACGTCTCTCATTACCTGGGCATTAGACAACTCACTCTCACGGTTGCCTTCAAGTGGGGTGTTACCACGCAGGTTCGAGAGGTCATTGTCTTCTCCCTGATCCACGATCTTACTGCTTTTCACAGCTCTATAGTGGTCGATAATCACATTGTGCGCAATGCGTGTGGCCCACCAGATAAACTTACCCGAATTGGTGTAGTGACCATCTCTCAACTTGGTGATCAGCTTGAGGAAGGTCTCTTGAAACAGGTCGTTAGCCAGGTCTTCATCCTTCACTATATATATAATGTAGCTGAAGATCTTGTCCTGACTGCGAGAAAGTAACTCATCGAATGCTCTGTTGTTGCCATCAATGTAAGCCAATGCCAACTCTTCGTCGGTCATTGATTTCAATGTACTCATACTTTAAATCATTTTAAATTCTGAGTAAAGTCTGTTTCGATAGGCAATAACGTTTTTAATTGTTTATATTCTGCGTGCAAAAATAGGCTTTTTTCTTGANNGATGTGTATAAGAGTACGCTATTTGACGTACTCTTCGGCGCGACGGAGCAGATATTTGCCGTAATCGTTCTTAGCCATCGGTTGGGCTAAGGTAATCAGTTGCTGCTTGTCAATCCAACCACGTTTGTAGGCAATTTCCTCCAGACAAGCCACTTTCAGACCCTGACGTTTCTCAATCACCTCAATGAAGGTAGAAGCCTCAGAGAGTGAGTCGTGTGTTCCTGTGTCGAGCCACGCAAAACCACGTTGTAAAGTCTGCACTAACAGGTTCTTCTGCTGTAGATACGTCTGGTTCACCGTTGTGATCTCCAGCTCGCCACGTGCACTAGGCTTGATATGTTTAGCAATCTCTACCACGCTGTTAGGATAGAAGTAGAGTCCTACCACGGCATAGTTAGACTTTGGATGTTCGGGTTTCTCCTCGATGCTTAGACAGTTTCCATTCTCGTCAAACTCTGCCACGCCGTAACGCTCTGGGTCGTTCACGTAGTATCCGAAGACTGTGGCGTGATCATTTTTCTCTGCATTTGTTACAGCTTGCTTCAGCATACCAGTAAAGCCGCTACCATAGAAGATGTTATCACCTAATACCAGGCATACGCTGTCCTTGCCCACAAACTCCTCGCCGATGATAAAGGCCTGTGCCAAACCGTCGGGAGAGGGTTGCTCTGCATACTCGAAACGTACACCGAGTTCACTACCGTCACCCAATAGGCGTTTGAAACTAGGCAGATCATACGGCGTAGAGATAATCAGAATCTCACGGATGCCAGCCAACATCAGTGTCGAGATCGGATAATAGATCATCGGCTTGTCAAAGATAGGTATCAGTTGCTTGCTGACGCCTTTTGTAATGGGGTAGAGGCGTGTGCCTGAACCACCTNNCCTGAACCACCTGCTAATACGATTCCTTTCATAGAATAAATGATTTGTTGGGTGCAAAGATACAAATAATTCTCAATCTTAATTCTTTATTCTTAATTTTTTTGTACCTTTGCAGGCGAAATTGACTAAATAATAAGATTATATGGGATTTTGGAATAAAATTTTTGGAAAGAGCGACGCTCAGAAGGTGGGTGGAATGGAAGATTTCATGACCCTCATCCGTGTGTATTTCCAGGCTGCGATGGCTGCTGATCTGGGCATTACCAATCTGGCTGCTCTTCCTGACCTTCGTGTGTTCAAGGCCACACTGAAAGTGGCTACCGTTAATAATAAGTTGGGTGTGGGCGAGCGTACTCGCTGTAAGAAGATGCTGAAGGAGATGTATGGGATGGAGGATGATTTCTTCAAGGAGATCGACCAGAGCCTGCGTCGTCGCTGTAAGAAAATTCAGGATGCTCAGACCTACCTGCTTCAGTTCCAGGGTTTCACCCAGGACATCATGATGTTGACAGGTAACCTGATGAAGTTCAAGCTCCGTTTGCCTGGCTTTATGAAGAAAGCGATTTACTCGATGACAGAGAAGACCGTAAACGATATCTTCAACAAGAACGACTTCTCTGATGCTGGTGTGATGAAGACGGTGGTGGCTATACGTGAATACAACCGTCGTCTCGGCTTCTCTCAGAAGTGGGTCACAGACTTTGTTTATAAGGTAGTCATGCTCGCTAAGAAGGAACCGAAGCCGGCTGATGATGGCAAATGGTATAAAAAATCTTAAAAGATAAGCTCTGTGCTTACCTTTAAAGCGGATTTTATATAATTTTGTACACCAAATAGTTATGCTATGGATCCAAATGAGGTGACGCTGACAACTTTCGAGACCCGCATACGGCAGATGATTCTCCGTTTTCAGGAGCTGAAAAAGGAGAATAATGCTTTGCTTGTGCAGTTGCAGAAAGATGAACAGGAGATCCAGAATCTCAAGTCAAAGTTGGCTCAGGCGGACAGCAACTACAATTCACTGAAGATGGCTAAGATGCTGGAAATCACAGACGGTGATCTCGAGGGCGCCAAAGCAAGGGTCTCCAAGATGATCCGTGATGTGAACAAGTGCATCTCCCTTCTGAGTGACGGAAAATAAAAGTGCTATTTAATGGCAGAAGTGAACAACGAGAAACTCAATATACGGTTGCACGTCTATGACGAGGAAATTCAGGTGACGATTAATCGCTCTGATGAGGAGCTTTATCGTCGTGCAGCCAAGCTCATTACAGACCGCTATAATGCCTATGCTAAGGCTTATAAGGGTCTTAAGGGCGAGCATACTATCGCGCTGATGACGCTGATTGATATTGCTCTGCTCTATGAGCGCGAGCACGGTAAAAATGATACCGCCCCTTATAATGATGTTCTTGCTAAGTTGACTTCTGAGATTGAGGAAGTACTGAAGTAAGAAATCATTTTTAACAATATAGATTTTATATGGATTTAATTTTTGTACTATTGATTGCTGCCGGTGCACTCGTATTAGGAGGCGTCGGTGGATATCTTGTTTTCCGCTACGTACTGAAGGGGAAATACAGAGAGATGGTCGATACTGCTGAAAAGCAGGCTGAGGTCATCAAAGAAAAGAAACTGCTCGAAGTGAAAGAGAAGTTCCTCAACAAGAAGAGCGAACTTGAGAAGGAAGTGCAGCAGCGCAACCAGCACATCCAGCAGAGTGAGAACCGTCTGAAGCAGCGTGAGATCTCGTTGAATCAGCGTCAGGAGGAACTTGGTCGTCGTAAGAATGACCTTGATAATCTTCAGACACGTATTGATAACGAGAAAAAACTCTTGGCCATTAAGAGTGAAGAACTTGAGAAAATGCAGCTCAAAGAGCGCGAAAAGCTCGAAGAGGTGTCAGGTCTGAGTGCTGAAGAGGCCAAGAGTCGTCTGGTAGAGTCGATGAAGGATGAGGCAAAGACAGCTGCCGCCAGCTATATCAATGAGATTATGGACGAGGCGAAGCTCAATGCCAATGCACAGGCCAAGAAGATTGTGATCCAGACGATCCAGCGTGTGGCTACTGAGACTGCCATTGAGAACTCCGTCAGTGTGTTCCATATTGATAATGATGAGGTGAAAGGTCGTATTATTGGTCGTGAGGGTCGTAATATCCGTGCGCTTGAGGCTGCTGCGGGTGTTGAGATCGTGGTTGATGACACGCCTGAGGCTATCGTCATCTCAGGCTTTGATCCTGTACGTCGTGAGGTCTGCCGTCTGGCACTCCATCAGCTCGTCAGCGATGGCCGTATCCACCCTGCCCGCATTGAGGAGGTGGTTGCCAAAGTGAAGAAACAGCTCGACAACGAGATTATTGAGACTGGTAAGCGCACAGCTATCGACTTGGGTATTCACGGTCTGCATCCAGAGTTGATCCGTATCATCGGTAAGATGAAATACCGTAGTTCTTATGGACAGAACCTCTTGCAGCATGCCCGTGAGACTGCCAACCTCTGTGCTGTGATGGCAGCAGAACTTGGTCTGAATCCGAAGAAAGCCAAGCGTGCCGGTCTGCTCCACGATATTGGTAAGGTGCCCGATGAAGATAGTGAGATGCCTCACGCACTCTATGGTGCCAAGATTGCAGAGATGTTCAAGGAGAAACCAGATATCTGCAATGCCATTGGTGCCCACCACGATGAGATGGAGATGCAGACGCTGTTGGCGCCGATCGTACAGGTGTGCGATGCTATCTCTGGTGCCCGTCCTGGTGCCCGTCGTGAAATCGTTGAGGCTTACATCAAGCGTCTGAATGATCTGGAAGCTATCGCCATGAGTTATCCTGGTGTTACCAAGACCTATGCCATTCAGGCAGGTCGTGAGCTTCGTGTCATTGTTGGTGCAGATAAGATGAATGATGCCGAGAGTGAGGCTCTCAGCACCGATATCGCTACGAAGATCCAGAATGAGATGACCTATCCTGGTCAGGTGAAGATTACTGTCATTCGCGAGACACGTAGTGTTGCTTACGCCAAGTAACAAGCGTTAGAAGTACTTGGTGATTCGGGCATTATCGAAGTTGTTCATTTCGTTAATCATTCTAATAGCAGAGTCGATGAGGGGGTAGGCGCAGAGAGCGCCTGTCCCCTCACCAAGTCTTAGGCCTAAATGAAGCAGAGGCTTGGCTCCCAACATATCAAGCATCCGTTTGTGTCCGCTCTCGTCGCCACAATGGGTGAAAATCATATAGTCCTTTGCGGCAGGGTAGAGTTGGATGGCTGCAGCAGCGCAGGCCGTCATGATAAATCCGTCTATTAATATAATAAGGTGTTCTTCTGCTGCACGCAGCATGGCACCGATGGCAGCTATCATCTCGAAACCTCCGAAATAGCGAAGCGGGGTGATGGTTGTTGGCTGTGGCTCCTGACTCCGATAATGCTCAAGTGCCTTTGAAAGTACTTCGTATTTATGTTGGATACCAGGTTTGTCGAGGCCGGCACCAGCACCGATACACTCTGCTAAGGGGATATGGCCAAAGAGTGACATCCAGATGCTGGATGGAGAGGTGTTGGCAATCCCCATCTCTCCAACACACAAAACCCTGCATCCCTCGGCGATGCATTCGTCAACAAGTTCACAGCCCACCTGGATAGCCTGCTCAAACTCCTTCTCACTCATGGCTGGCTCATAGAGAAAATTCTTCGTGCCTCTTGCTATCTTGCGGTCGATAATTGGTATTCTCTCTCCACTCTCCACCTTCTCTCCACTCTCCACTCTCCTCTCTCCTCTAAATACATAATCCACACCGACATCGACGATGCGCAGTTTAAAACCGTGCTGGCGACAGAACATGTTCACGCCACCACCACCATGCGTAAAGTTGATCATCTGCTGCCAGGTGACCTCACGGGGTGATACACTGACACCCTCACGTTCAATACCATGATCACCTCCGAAAAGCAGATGACAGGGGTGGGCAAGACTTGGCGTGAGTGACTGCTGAATCAGACACACCTGCATGGCAATCTCCTCCAAGCGTCCCAAAGCACCTTTGGGCTTGTTCAGATTGTCGATCTTTTCCTGAATGGCCTCTCTGAGCTTGTCGTCAACGACTTCTATCTTGAATGTTCTCACCTTTCTCTTTTTTTACCTTTTTACTTTTTTACCCTTTTACCTTTAAAGGAATTCCACTGACCATCAGGATCACCTCGTCGGCTTTTGAGGCGATATACTGGTTCATCCAACCCTCAAGGTCAGTAAATTTGCGTTGGATGGCGTTGTCGCTCACACCACCACTGCCAATCTCATTAGTTACGAAAATATAGGTGGCATCAGGGGCAGTAAACTGGTCGAATTCTGCCTTCGCCAGTTCGAGCGACTTGTCTGTATCAGAATCGTTGGCAAAGAAGAAGTTGGTGAGCCAGAGGGTCACACAGTCGATCACCACCACACGACCCGAAAGATCATGGCGACTCAACGCCATCTCCTCTTCAATATTTGTCCATTGTGGCCCGCGACGCTCCTGATGCCTGCGCACTCGTTCCTTAAACTCTTCATCCCAGATGTGGGCTGTGGCTAAATAGACGGGGGTGGGCGAGAGACGCAAGGCTAACGCCTCGGCCTCCTTGCTCTTGCCAGAACGCTGACCACCTGTTATCAATATCAACTTCTTCATAGGCTTGCTAAATGATATTGCAGACAAACCACCAGATAGACGGCTAATTCCACTAACAGGAAAGTGGCTCCGCAGCAATCGCCTGTATAGCCGTGAATCTTGCGCCACATCAGCAGATAGAGGAAATACATCACCAGACAGGGCAGGAAGATCACCATCTCCCATGAGATACCTGTCAGCCAGATGAACACGCCCATGGGCAACAGCCCCTGAATGGCCAGACTGATACCTGTCACCGCATCAAACTTACGATACACCGTTTTCGCCTTCGCCTCCTCTTCTTTCCGGGCGTAGGGCATCATCAGGATCAGTTGGGCAGCCACCATCTTGGCGTAGGGATCTGCAGCCAGGATGACCAAAGCCCCAGTCTCAGGATTGAGCGAGAGTAGTGCACCAGCCAATAGCGCCAGATAGAGGATCAGTCCCAGCACACCATAGGTCCCGATGTGGGAATCCTTCATGATGTCGAGGATGCGCTGCCGGTCATTACCCCCTCCGCCGAATCCGTCGAAGAAGTCTGCCAACCCGTCTTCATGCAGTGCCCCAGTAAGAAGCAGACGGGCTGCGATGGCCAGTATCACAGCCACCGTATAAGGCAGAACCATACTGCCGAAATACAGCGTGGCAGCCATCACACCACCTGTCAGCCAACCTACCAAGGGCCAATGTTCCACCACCCGACTGTAGCACTCCTTCGGAGGCTGATGCAGTCGCCAGAAGGGTAGGCGGGTGAAGAAGATCAGCGAGGCCCAGATGCGGTCATACCACTTCGTTTGGTCGATGCTTGTCTGCATATCTGCTTAGTCTTCCAACGGCGCGTTCTTCAGTTGCTCCAGCGCCCGGCAGAGCTGGTCAGGACAGGAGGTGCCCTTTGTGCCGCAGCGGATGCCGTCGAGTTTCTTGATCACATCGTCGATCTGCTGTCCGCGCACCAGCTGGCTCACCCCCTGCAGGTTGCCGTTACAGCCCCCCAGGAAGAATACCTGCTGAATCACATTGTTCTCATCGGCAGTCACATCGATCATCTTCGAGCAAGTGCCGTGTGTCTCATACTGTACATGTTTTGTTTTCATATCTTATTAATCTTTTTGATGATTCTGGCTGGATTACCGCCTACGACCACATTGTCGGGCACATCCTTTGTTACCACAGCACCGGCAGCAACGACGGCATTCTTGCCGATGGTTACCCCCGGACAGATGATGGCTCCGATGCAGATCCACGCATTCTCTTTGATGGTCACCTGTCCGAAATGAAACAGGTTGTGACGGTCATAGAGATCGTGATCCACCGTTGCAATCTTAACTTCGGGGCCGATCAGTACGTTGTCCTCTATCACCACCTTCCCCGGCGAGAGAATCGTAGCTCCCTTGTTGATCGTGACATGCTTGCCAATTGTCATCCGGCATCCGCAGTCGCAATAGAATGGGGAGACGATGGCGACACTGTCATCGATCTCATGCTGGAACAGCTCTTCCAGCAGCCCCTTATAATCAGGATCAGTGGGCTTTCTGGCCGAGATCTTCAGGCACAGCTCATGACTCCGTATCATCTCACCCTCCACTTCGCGCATACGAGGGTCGTTCTTGTTGATAGATCTTGTGGCATCTATGACATCAAACATACCTTATTTATTTATGATTTGGCAAAGATACGAAAAAATTGGTTAAGTGCGAACAAAATTAAGGTTTTTATGATGATTAACGTGAGAATTGCTGCAAAAAGTAAGGCTGAGGGTTTCTGCCATCAGGCATCTGCCCTCAGACCTCGTTCGGCTAATTGATGTCGGGACCTTCGCCAGAGCCGCCTCCGTTGTCATCACCAGAGCCTCCTCCATTGTCGCCACCAGAGTTGCCTCCATTGTCAGAGCCGCCACCATTCTGAGAGCCGCCGTTCTCACCGCCGTTCTGCGTACCGCCCTGCTCAGAGCCTCCGTTCGAACCGTTCGATGTAGAGCCACTCTCACCCTTGGCAGCAGCAATCTCTGCCTTGGTCTTGTCGGTCCATGCGAGCTTGGCATCCTTTTTCAGCTCATCGCGAGTGAAATCACCTGTACTCTGCGCCAAGAGTTTGATCACCTTCACAGCTGCACCCGTCTTCTGACCCTCGGCCAGCTGACCGATGGTAGCAGAAGCCACCTTGTCCTGCTCAGCGTCGTAGAGCGTCTCCAGGGCGTTGGCCTCTACTGTGGCCTTGAAGATGGCCAGGTTGTCGATCTTCACCGTGTTGCCCATGAGCACCATCTCGCGCACACACTTCACGAAGTCGATGAGGATACCCGTGATGGAGCCCTCCGAGAACATGGTGTTGTGCTCGGCCATGTGGTGAGCCATGTCCTGGACGCCCATCGTCTGTTTGTAACTCACGCGGGCGTAGAGCTTGCCCGCCTGTTCGGTTTCCGAAGTCTCGGTCACCTTTGAAAGATACAATTCAATCATACTTGTAATGTTTTTTATGGTATTATATTATCAAGTGGACCAGCTGCATCGGGTGGCCCTTCCCGCTTTGCTATTGTAATCTCTATTACAATGGCAAAGGTACGAAAAATATCTGAAACTACCAAATATTTCCGCAACTTTTTTCGTACTATTTTTCAATTTTAATAACCCACCATTATTACGCGATAACGCAGGGTTATTCGGCAATAAGGTAATACTCGCTAAAGTCCTTGCAGCCCGGGGGCAGCTGGTGATGCACCAGCGAGGGCAGCACCTTTTGCAGTTGCAGGAAGAGCCGTTCGCCGGGCGCGTCGCGGTCGGGGTACATGTGGAATTCGGCTGAGAGCGCTGAGAGCAGCTCCACATCCTTCTGCTTGAGCAGCGTGGCCGACGGGATGGCGATCGCCTTGTGACCTGCCGAGAGCATCGCCCAGCAGTCGCTGCAGCCCTCGGTGATATAGAGCGCCTCGCCCGGGCTGAGCAGGTTGAGCACAGGCAGGTTGTAGATGGTGCACTCGGCGCCCTGCGGGAAACGAAAACGGGGTAGGGCGCCCTTCACTAGATTGCGGTTCTGGATGCCTATCAGTATGCCTTCGCGATTATAATAAGGTATCTGCAACCACGGCACGCCCTTTTTGTCTTTCCATGATGTCAGTCGGCACCAACGCACCACGCGCGCATCCAGCCTGCGTTCGTCGAAGAGAAACCGTCGTGCCTCGTCGTTCAGCCAAGGCCGCTCAAAGAAACGCTCATAGCGACTGGCCTCAAAGGGTTTCGGTGTCTCATCCGCCTTGGCAGGCTGCCACGCATCGAGGATCACGTTATGCTCATCGGCCAACCATCGGCACGCCGCCTTGAAGTCGAGATTCAAATGCCGCATCACCAAGTCGATCGTGCCGCCCTTAGCCCCGCACACGAAGCAATGGTAGATATTCTTGCTGACTCTATACGACAGGCTTGGGTGCTCGTCGTCATGAAACGGGCAGAGGCTCTTGTGCCTCCTGACCCTGAGTCCAAGTCGCTCTGCGACCCCCTCTATCGGGAGGTCGCGAAGCTTTTGAAGTTGGATGTTATCCATTGTTTTTCAGGTATTGTTCCGTCTTGGTGTAAAGACCTGTCTGCTCTGAATAGGTGATAAACTTGCGATGCACCCACTTGCGCAACTGGCCGTTGGTTCCCTCCTTGCTCTTGCCCAACTCAATGCGGAGTACCTCCAGTTGAGCCTCGTTGAAGGTGTTGGGCAGATTGTCGAGCATGTTCTTCGGTCCTCGGCGCTGCGCCTCGCTCTCCACGTCGGCATCCTTACCCAGCATGTCGGCAAACAGTTGCATCTTCGACCAGAGGTCGTGATACACCAGCCATTCCACAAGCTCGCCCATGGCCTTAGTCCAGGTTTGATTGTTGAGCACCCAGAGGATGCACCCCGCCTTCCAGGCCGACACTAGGCTGCGATGCGACAGTTCAAACAGCAGATCATCGTCGGCCAGATCGGCCAGCGTAGCCATGTCGGCAGCCAGATTATCAACCAATTTGTTCAGCGGACGGATGATGAAACGCCCCTTGCAGATGTTAAGACGTGCCAGGAAGTCATCCAGCTTCTGGTAGAACTCGTCGGGGAACTTTCCCAACCTGGGAATACGCCCTTCACGGTTGCCACGCGGCTTATAAGAGAATACCATTCGTCCAAACGTGCCGTTCGTCAACTCATATTTATAGAACCTACGGGTAGAATCCGGATTCGACGAGATCGTGATGCAGGCACGGAGAATCGGGTTGCCCGTGATACCATCGGCTGTGGCGCGCAAGGCACCAGCACGGGCACGGTCATAGATGTTGCGAAACATCAGCGACACCTGTTTGTGACTGCCACACAACTGGTCGGCCATCTCCACTTCAGGCAGGTTGTAGTACTGCGTGCGACCGCCCTGCGCCTCGAGTGCAATGGCGTTCTTGATAAAGGCCGGTTTAGTAGTGTCAGTCGGCGGGTACCAGTAGGCCAAAGTCGGCTCGGCTGTCTTTTTCTTATTGTTGGGTTCAGTCTTATTGAGTCTCTGCCAATCTCGATATTTGTCCTCCTCTGCCTCGTCGTGCTGGCGGAAATCGCGGCAAATGGCCTCTACAAGACTGGACAATTGCCCCTTGTTATCACCACTTTTTGCCACCAGATTGGCCATCATGCCCGTCGGTTCCTTCCAACTGTTGTCGGGATACTGAAATTCCGCGCCGCTCATGTGTGCGCCAAGAACGGGGAAAAACATCGGAACCAGGGGTTCGTGCATCACTTTTGAGGCTTGCGTGANNTTCCGCGCCGCTGATGTGTGCGCCAAGAACAGGGAAAAGCATCGGAACAAGGGGTTCGTGCATGTCTTTTGAGGCCTGCGAGAGCAGGATTTTGATACATTCTGTGCCTTTACCGAGGTTCGGCATAGCGGGCGCAGTCGCTTTACTAATATCGTATCTCATTGATTATTAGCTTTTTAGATGAATTAATAATTGCCGAGCGTTCCAGTTCCAGTTGTTCCAGTTAAGTTTTTGACGTCCAGATTTTCCTATTCAATTATATATAACTATCTATATATTAATTAGTTATATAGTATATAGTAGGGGTTTTGTCCCTCGATTTTTAATTGGAACATTTGGAACTGTCACACTTCGGGACCAGCTCAAGGTCTCTTCTCTATCAGGCCTTCCAGCGCCCAGAGCAGTTCGTTGGCCACGCCGGTTGAGAATTGGGCGACGCTGAAATCTGCCCCTACCTTCATCGGCTTGAAGTTCGGGCGGTACGTGCCGTCGTCGCGTCGGGTCACCGTGATGTACTTGCCGCGGAACACCTGCGGGTTTCGCTTCTCGGACGGTGTCGGGATCGTCTCAATGAAAGTGAAGTGCTCGTCCGTATCACGAGTGAGCACACCCTGATAGTCCTTACC
>LXOW01362294.1_pt1 | contig 15526 bp, 8 predicted proteins | sample 1368591 | NCBI WGS metagenome assembly LXOW01 (sample SAMN04884650, study PRJNA319009) | bovine gut metagenome | isolation source: Cow rumen | host: Bos taurus | place: Italy: Legnaro (PD) | collected 2014-07-09 | reverse complement strand
CCTCCCGGCAGAGGGTTTGGAAACCCTCCAGTTCGATGGTAATCGGCTTGAATTCCGTCTGTTCTTCGATCGGGAAAACAATGTGGAAAGCGCCGTTTCCGTCGGTAACCGCACTGCGCTCACCGACGGTCACTTTCGCCCCGGCCAGGGGACACGACATAAAGTCATCGGCACTTCCATCGAACACTGTCCCGGTAAAAATGGCGAACGTACTGTCCCTATGCACCTTCAGCACCGTATGCTGATGGATGCCGGCGCCCAGCGGGACCTGCCTCGTTTCGTCCTCATAATACCGGTCGGCGTGAAAAGAAACCGGCACTTTGCGGAGGCGGAAATAGCCGGGCAGCGTCCCGGCAGACAGCGTAGTGTCAGGTCGATGGAAGGAATACTCACTCCCGTTGACGGTCAAGGTCCCGTTTTCCATATCAGGAAGCCGGCATACCTCGCTTTGCAACGTCACCTGCAACTTGACGGGCACCATAAACCAGTAGGAAAGAGCCGCCAGCGCCAGGGCAAGAACAGCGGCAACGATGGCCAGGCGACGGATGAAACGTTTATGACGTTGCCAAAGCACGTCGAATTGCATACCCAAGAGGTGGGCCACGAGCCGGATAAATGCTTTCTGGCGGTCCGTCTTCCCGTCATCCGTCACGGCAATACCCAGCAGACTCCTGTCCGGATGCTCCTGGTTCCATTGCCTCAGCGCGAGCGGGAAACATTCCCCCATCAGCGGCTGCCGGATGTCGGAACGGCTGTAATCGCAGGGAGAGCCATCGACAATGAAGGGAACGATCCGTTCCAGCCGGCCCATTTCGATGAAGGCCTTGATTTCATCGCTTACCCATTCCGACTTTGCCGAATTCGGCGAACAGATGACCACCAGATAGCGCGAGGCTTCCAGATGCATCCGAAGGCTGTCGTTGAGGACCCCGGAGGTCAGGGTGTCGCGGTCGCGGAAAACGGGACGGATATAGCGCGAATCCGAAAACTCATTATGCGCTTCCGTCGGCAGACGGTACCACTCCAGTTTCTGCTGAAGCCACTTGGCCCATTTCACATCCTTGTGGTTGTAGGAGATGAACACAAAGTTCGTGGGTGCCGCCTGATTCCGTTCGTCCATAGTGAATTAGTCTTTGATCAGTCCTTTCTGCTTGAGTCCCTTGTACAGTTCCGTCCCGTCCTCGATATGGGAGAGGATATCCGGATAGAGTTCCAGTACCTTTTCCCACATCTTCAGCGCACCTTCCGTGTCCCCCGTCTTCAGGAGGATTTCACCTTTGGTGTCATAGGTTTCCGCATCCTCCGGCGTCAGGGCTATCGCCTTGTCGATGGCTTCCAATGCCTTGTCGTAATCCTGGGTGGCCGAATAAAGAAGCGACAGGTTGATCTGGACCTGGGCCACGTAGGAACCGTAAACACCTGGATTCCGGTCATACAACAGCATCCGGTGCTCCAGCGACAGGAGATAGTATTCCTCCGCCCTGGCATAATCGTGTATCGTATAATAGAAAAAGCCCATTGTGTTCAGGATCCTCGAATAATCCAGACGGTGGGCATCGGGATTCCGGTCGAACATTTCCGTAAAATGCTCCTTTGCCTTCAGGTAGCACTCCTCCGCCTTGGGATAGTTTTCCAAAGTTCGATAGAAATTGCCCATGTTGGCCAGCGTCCGGGCCAGGTCCGCGCGATAGGCATCGGGGCTCTGCGAAAAGGAAACGGTTATGTTATCCAAAGCCTGGAGGTAGTATTCTTCCGCCCGGGCATAATCGCCACAGGCACGATACAGCATCCCCAGGTCATTCTGGACCCGGGACAAATCCATGCGGTATGCATCGGGGTTCCGGTCGAACAACTGTTTACGGTGCTCCAAAACTTCAAGGTACAACTTCTCCGCCTTTTCATAGTCGTCGCGGGTATAATAGAAATAGCCCAGGTTATACTGGATCATGGTCAGCGGCGAACGATAGGTATCGGGATCCCGGTTGAACAAATGGGTGTAATTGTCCAACGCCCGCAGATAATACATCTCGCATTTTTCATAATCCCGGAGGGTCAGGTAAAGGAGCCCCAGATCGAGTTGGACGTCTGCCAGGTGCACGAGGTAGGTATCCGGATCCTGGTTGACCAACTGGGTATAATTATCCAACGCCTGGAGGTAATAAGACTCACTTTTTTCATAATCGTGCTGGACACTGTAGAGAAGTCCCAGATTGAGCTGTACGTTGGCCAGCCAGAGCCGGTAGGCATCCGGATTCTCGGCAGACAATTGCATACGATGTTCCCATGCCAGGACCCAATATTTCTCTGCCTGGCGATAGTCACGAAGGCAGTAATATAGATAACCCAGGTTGTTCCAGGCGACATCCTGAAGGTCGGGATCATCTCCGCAGACGTTCAGGCAGATAAGATAGAAACGCTCCGCTTCTCTATAATCCTTCTGGGACTTGGCAAATGCGGCATACTCCCACACCGCATCGAAATCGGTCGTGTCGGACAGGGCGTCTTCCTTGAGCATCCGTCCGATCTTGTCGTAGTTTTCCTTGCCGCCGGCCAGCTTGAGGGTCGCAATTTCACGCTCCTGCTTGGCTTTCAATTCCCGGATAATCCCTTCCTGTCCGGCCGTCTCTTTTTCGATCCGCGCCTTTGCCTCCTCCAGTGCTTTTTTGCTCTCCCGAGCCTGGCGCAGTTTGCCGCTGAGGTCCAGCGCTTCATAGGCCTTGACCGCCTCATCGATACGGCCCTCTTCCACCATTTCCAGGATCTGCCGTTCCTCCTCGGACACGTCGCTCATGTCGATGCGGGCGAACTGGTCGATATAGTTGTCGAGATTGGAGAGCTGGGTCTGGTACTGAGCCTCCAGCGCATCGTATCTCCGGTTGAATTCTTCTTCTTTCAGCTTACCCTCCTTCTTCTGCCGTTCCAACTCCCGGGCCGCCTGTTCGTACTTGGTCCGGTAACTGTCGGTAGAGGTCTGGGTGAGTTTCGCTTTCAACTGGTCGAAGTAATCCTTCTTCACCATCACGAGGGTGAAGGGCGACTGGTCGCGGGAAATGTTCCACTGCTGGACCGCCTCCGAATTGAAAAGTTCATATCCCGCCTTTTTCGCACTGATGAGATTCACCTTGTCACCGGGCTTCAATGTGCGGAAAGACAAGGTCAGCCGGCCCTCGCTGTCCGACACCGTGCTGCCGGCATTGCTGACCATCACCTCCACTCCGGGCAGCGGAGTCTTGGTTTCTTTCTGGTTATACTGCAGGACGAGGCACGGCTGCGTGGTCTGGGCCAGGACGGCGGAAAACGCGGAAAAAAGCGTTAAAAGGAGCAAAACGAAACGTTTCATATTTCAAATTTAAGGTGTTTTCCTGAAAACTCAAAGAATGAAAGTACAAAGGGCCGGCGATTATTATTATCTTTGCATAGAAACCCATTTTGCGGACGACGGACAAATCCGCTACTGCGATTATGCGACTCTTCGACAAATCAATCAGAAAAAACCTGTCATCCAGCCGATTAGGTCGGCAAATCCTCGGAGCGTTATTAAAACGATGGTGGCTCGTCGTCTTGCTCATCCTCTGCCTGATTCCGCTGACAGTCCCCGGATTCCCGCCCGTGCCGGGCACTCTCTTCCGGCAATTGCTGTGGCTGGTCTGCCTGTCCATCGCGGTCATTCTCGTCATCTCCGTATGCCGTACCCTGTCGGATCTTTTCAACCTGACCCGGAATGAAAACGGTATTACCTGGTGCCAGATCACGATCCTGATTGCCATCGGGTTGTGGATCATCGGGGTCGTCTTTATCCTCAGCATTCAGGCCGACAACAAATCGACCGTCGTTTTCGGCATCATCGGCAGTTTGCTCGCCTGGATCTTCCAGGACAAAATCAAAGGCGCGGCGGCATTCATCCATTTGCGCACGCACCATCTTTTGAACATCGATGATTGGATCAGGGTTCCCAAGTATAACGTCGACGGTACGATTAAAAATGTTACACTGACCACGGTCACCGTATATAACTGGGATACGACCACTTCGACGATTCCCATCAGCGCCCTGCAGGCCGACCATTTCATTAACCTCCAGAATATGTCGGAAGGGAAAACCTACGGGCGAAGGATGCTCCAGTCCTTCATCCTTCACACCGGATGTATTCACCCGATCACCCGGGAAGAAGTTGAATCCTTCAAATCCTCCTCTTCTTCCATTTCCCGCCAACTCAACCGTTATCTCCAGGAGGACGATATCCGGGAGGGCGTCCTGAACGCGCAACTGTATCGGCTGTATATTTATCACTGGCTGATGGACCACCCGCATATTTCACAGAAGCCCCGTCTGCTCGTACACTGGTCGGATCATTCGGAGAACGGTCTGACGCTCCAGGTGGATGCCTTTATCCTGGATACCGATTGGGCCGCATTCGATTGGCAGAAGTCCCAGATCATCGAGCATATCATTGCATCCCTTGACTGGTTCGGGCTGAAACTTTACCAGCGGCCTTCATCCGACGATTTACGCGACAGATTATGAGAAAAGAGCCTTATTTAGAACGTCCTTTTGAATTCCTGAAACGCAGGAACGGAGAGCCTTTTTCCGACGAGACTGTCAGGAACTGGTATAGGGCCCGGGCTATCGTTCTCGACCGGCTGAAACCCTTCGCCATTGCACCCGACTCCGGTCAGCACCTCCACATCGTCGTGAATGGCGACAGCCCGCTGATGCTTTCCGTCGTCCGTCAGGCCGCCCTGTCTGCGCACTTCCTCAATTACGAAGAATTTGACCGGCTCGGGCGGCTGTCCTGCAAGAACCGGACAGTCATTACCGTTGTAAGCCACAGGGACGAAGCGGAAATTACCGGACTCCTGGGAAAAGAGGAGTATCTCTGCAACCTTCTGAAGTACTGCAGGCACTCCGTTTTCGGCCAAGTCCGCAACGCCGGCTCCTGGATTGACCTCGAGATTCAAATCGTCAAAGAAGCGGCAAAGGACAGCGACAATCCATTATGGATAGACGAAAGTGAAATCATCCACTTTCTGGAGTCCCTTCCGCAGGACGATGTTTTCGCCATCGATACCCGCAAAGCCGTTTACACGGACAGGGTTTATCAACTGGGCGGACAAATCGCCAATCTGCCGGCCGAGGACATCCACTGCGCAAAACGGTATTCCCACGCGCTGGATACTTTCCAGTACAGATTGCTTCAGGATGAAGTGTCCCCGCTGGTGGATGAGACCCGCTGGAAGTGCGACCCGCCAGTGGTGAAAAACGGCCTTTCGAACATCTACTGCTCCGATTGCTTTGAAACCCGGTTGTCTGGGATAAGGGACTTCTCTGTAAGGCATTCCATTCCGGAAAAGGAAGCTTGGGAGATCCATAATGAAGCCCTTTCTCTCAGTGAACACCACCGCTGGTGCGCAGAAAAACTGATACTGGGCTACCGCCCCCTGGACGATGATGAGCGCCTTGCCGTCGAGCGGCTGTTCGGAAAACAGAGAGCGCATTACATATCCCGGCTCAAAAAGGATTCACAATCCCCTGCCCTCATCGACCTGTGTTCGAACCGGGATTTACGGCGCATCGATCCTGACAGTATGAAATACGACAGTTTCCTGTTGCTGGCCATTCCCAGCATTCTCAAAAAGGTCAGTCAGGAATAAAAAACGAAGGGGTAATCCTGGCGGATCACCCCCTCGCGGCGGTTCAGGTTCGTTCTATTTGAAAATCAGCGGAACGAATTCGCTGAGATAGATACGCCAGTTGCGCCAGATGTGGCCGCCGTCCGTTTCCATATAGACATACGGATACTTGTTCTGGTCAAGCTTCTTTCGGAAGTCGTTGTTCGACTGGATGAGGAAATCGGTCGAGCCGATGCCGATCCACAGGAGCTTCGGTTTCTTGGAGAAATACGTAGCCAGTTTCTTGTCGAAATCCTGATAAATAGGGCTGATGTTCGGGTCGTTCACGCCGATGGCGGCGGAGAACATACCGGACCAGCCGAACATATCCGGATTGTTCAACGAGATGTACAGCGTGTGGAAACCGCCCATAGAAAGGCCGCAGATAGCGCGGGACTCTTTCTTGGCAATGGTCCGGTAGTGACCGTCGATGAACTTCACGACCTCGGGGAACGATTTCTCGAAGGTGCCTTCCATCGTCTGGGGCAGCTGCATCGTGGGACGCGTGTAGTTCGTGGAATTCTCCAGCGGAGCCGCCTCCTGCGAGATGTTGCCGTTGGTGAAGACCACGATCATCGGCTTCGCCTCGCCGCGGGCGATCAGGTTGTCGAGAATCTGCGTGGCACGGCCCTGCGTGACCCAGGCATCCTCGTCGCCGCCGATGCCGTGGAGCACGTACAGCACAGGATACTTCTGCTTCGGATTGTTCTCATAGCCGGCCGGTGTGTACACGGTCAGACGGCGGTCGAAACCGGCGGTCTGAGACGGATACCACACTTTAGATACGGTTCCGTGAGGCACGCGATGGATCGCGTAAAGGTCGCTGCGCTCACCGGCCTTGGGAACGAGCAGCACACTGGTCAGGGAAGCAATGTCGCGGTTGACGAAAACGTTGTTGTTGTCGATCACGCTATTGCCGTCGACGATCATCGTATAGGTGTACATTTCAGGCGCCACGACGAAGGGCGTGGTATATTCCCATACGCCGCCCTGCTTCTCGGTCAAGTCGGCCACGCCGGGGGCGTCATAACTCATCTTGTTGCCGTTGAACTCCACTTCCAACTTCTGGGTAGGAAGGAAGTCGCCGGTGACCTGCACCTTCACGGCCTTGGGCGCGCGATAGCGGAACGTGACCGTCCCGTCGGGATTGATAACCGGGGATTCGATGTTCTGGCCGCCCCAGAGCGCTTGCTGGGCAAAGGCCGAAACGGTCAGCAGCAAAGCTGCTGCAAGGGTAAGGATTCTTTTCATCTGTCGTTTATTTAAAACTCTCACCGGCCTTCTTCAAGGCCTTGGGAAGGCATTCCTGCCAGAAATTCCAATAATGGATGCCGGGGCGCGCGATCCACTCGCAAGTCATTCCTTCCCCCTTCATATAGTCGGCCACTTTCTCCGAATCGGCGTTGTTGACCGTAGTATCCTCCGTCCCCACCTCGATGGTAAAGGGCGGAAAAACCTTCTTGTCGGGCTGTGCATCGATCATAGCCGTGAACGAACCGACATCGGTCGCAGGGCTCATCGCATAAGCATACTTGAACTTGTCCGGATACTTCAAAGCGTGGTACAGCGTACCGTAACCGCCCATCGACAGGCCGGCTACGGCCCGCTTGCCGTTGAACTTGTACTTGGCCTCCACCGCCGGCATCAACTCATTGTGGAAATAGCTCTCAAACCCGTTCCAGATATAGAACGTCATCTGCGCGTCGGGCATCACGATGATCATCGGCTCCCCGCCGGCCTTGACATACTTGGCTGCGATCTGCATGGCATTGCCCTTGTCGAGCCAGGCGTTCTGGTCGTCCCCCGCCCCGTGCAACAGGTACAGGATGGGATAGGCCGTATTCGCATCGAACTTCGGCGGCAGCCAGACGTTGTATTTCATAGTCTGGTTCATCGCCTTGCTTTCGACGGAAAGGGCACGGAGGGCCTGTCCGTCCGGATTGATATAATCAACCAGATCGATGGGGTCCGGGTTGTCGGGTTCCGGGTCGCCGCAGGCGCTGAGCGCAAATGCGCCCAGCGCCACGACGGCCAGGATGGTGAGAATCCGCTTCATTTATTCAAATTTACCCACGAATTCGTAGCCGGTAGAACCGGTGAACTTCCAAGTGGCATCGCCTACCTGGGTGATCGTGAGGGTTTCGCCGGGATTGACCATCACGACGGAACCGTCGGCACCGGTATAGCGGGTGCCACCCATACCCATACCCCACATACTCAGGTCATAGCCGTTGCCGAAGGTATGGTCTTCGTGTGCGTATTCCTTGCAGACATACTCGCCCGAGAAATCGTTGGAGCCTTCCGTCAGGACCAGCTGGAACCAGACTTTCTCCACACCGTCCGCATCCTTGAGCGTCAGGTTGTGCGTCTTCACGCCCGCGACGGGAGCGAAGGTCTCATCAACGGGGTCACTCAGTTCGTCGGTAATCGTAAAGTCGACCGACACTTCACCGCCGCCATTGCCGAAGATGAAGTCATAGCCGTCACCTGAGATCTCCCAGATATCGTCGGCCAGTTTGGAGACGCTGAGGGTTTCACCCGGGTTGATCAGGACGACCTTGCCGTTCTTGAGGTAACGGCTTCCGCCCATACCCATACCCCACATACTCATATCATAGCCGTTGCCGAAGGTATGGTCTTCGTGCGCGTATTCCTTGCAGAGATAATCGCCGGCATAGTTGCTGTCACCCTCCTTGAGGACCAGCTGGAACCAGGCGACCTCTTCGCCCGCGGCATTGAAGAGCGTCAGGTTGTGCGTCTTCACGCCTGCGACGGGAGCGAAGGTTTCGTCGACCGGATCGCTCAGTTCATCCTTGTAAGAGTAATCAGGGTTCGGCACGGCGGACGGAGTCAGCGCCTCAATCTCGCCGGTGAACGTAGCCCAGTGAGGATAGGTCTCCTCGCTGCCCCACGTAATGACGAACTTGCTGCCCTTCTTGGCCACGGTGATGGGCTCCTTGTTGATGTGCGTAACCTTGGCGCCTTCCCACCAGCAGGTACCCCAGTGCATAATGCCCATACCCCACTCGCTCAGGTCATACTCATTACCGGGAGCGTACTGGTCCGGACCGACATTGTCACTGGAAGAAGCGGAAGTATACACACCCTCGTGCAGGAAACCGTCGGCACTGTAGAGATCGGCCGTCAGCGCGAAACCGTCGCCGGTCGGCGTTCCCATCATATCGATGTCCATATCGGCGGTACCCAGCTTGAAGGTCACGGTGCCATTGCTGTTTGCCTGTGCAATCAGCACTTTCGTCAGCGTCACCGGTTCCGGATCGGGTTCATAGACGATCTCGCCTTCCCATTTGGTGCGGTAGGCATTGCCGCTTGCATCGAACAGGACAAAGATGAGTTTATACAAGTCGCCGGCCTTTTTCTGGACGGTGATGTTACCCGAAGCAACGGCGTTGCCATTGATCTTGGTCGGTCCGAGCAGATAGCAGCCCGTCGTTTCACCGGGACCATAGACATTCGGCTCCAGGTAGTATTGATTGCGTGCACCCACCAGACGGGTTTCGACCGTAGCTCCGTTTCCACTGAATTTCAGGGTAAAAATACGGTTCTTGTCGGTCTTCTCGACGGAAGAATCGGAGAGCGTGGTCAGCACGGGCTCCTGTGCGTCCGGAAACAAACCGGTCAGCGGGTCAAGCTCCGTGTTGGTGCAGGAAGTGATGGCCAGGACGGCTGCCATCAGACTGATTATGAATGTTCTTTTCATGATATTCATCCTTTTTTAGAATCAATAGCCCGGGTTCTGCTGGATGTTTTCATTCAGCATGACCTCCGTGTAAGGATAAGGCAGATGCTCGTGCTTGCCGGTCTTGAAACCATAAATGGAGCGGCCGCTGGACTCGTACTTCACAGCGCCGTTAGGCTCCATCTTGGGATAGTCCTTGCCCGTTTCCTTCAGCAGGTTGGCAGCATCGCCCCAGCGGAGAATATCCTGGAAGCGCTGGCCTTCACCGCAAAGTTCCAGACGTTTTTCGGTCTTGATGGTCTCAAGGTCGACGGACGTAAGGGCGGAAAGCTGGGCGCGGGAACGGACCCGGTTCACATAAGTGAGCGCCGTTCCGGTATCGCCCGCACGCAGGCAGGCTTCAGCGCCGCAGAGCAGCACCTCGGACAGACGCATCCAGAGCGGATTCTTGGTATTGACCATACCGTAGTAGGCAATTTCGTCGCTCATAAAACGGCCTTTCCAGTTGAAAATGCCGGTGGAGAGGGTGGTCATATTCCAAACAACGCCCATAGCACGGAGTTCCTCATAGGTCTTGAGGGTCTGCGTACGGCGGTAGCTGTTCTTGCCCTCATACTTCTCGAAGGCGGCCAGCAGTTCTTCGGTCGGGACCATAAAGCCCCAGCCGCCGGTGCAGGAGACTTCCGAAGGAATGGTCATCTCGCTTCCGGAGCTGCGCCAGGAAACCATCGCGCCATAGAAATCGAAATTGTCGAACTGGTTGTCCAGGTCGTTGACGCGGATGCTCTCGAAGATGTCTTCGCAGTTCATCTTGTAAGCACTGTGGCGCATATCGCCGTAAGGAGCCGCCGTGAACAGGTCATAGAGACCCGAGTTTACAACGGCCTTGAACTGGTCGGCCGACTTCTGGTAATAGGAGTCATCCTTCAGCTCCCAAGCCATCCACAGATAGGCTTTGCCCAGAAGGGCCTGGCCGAACTGCTTGGTCACACGCCAACAGGTAACGTCGTTCAAAGAAGACTTCTGGGCCAGTTTGCCGGAATTGATGGCATAGAGCAGGTCGGTTTCGATGAGATTCCAGAGGTCCTCGGTGCTGCCGTTGGGCTGGGCATACTCGGACGGTGCCAGTTCGTGGTCGACGATCGGCGGATTGCCCCAGAGGGTCGTGAGCTCGAAATAGGCCCAGGCACGGAACAGGTGAGCCTCGGCCACGGCGCGCGCGGCGACCTCACTCTGTTCGGGATCGATATGGCCCAGAATCACGTTTGCGTGATAGATCAGTCCGTAATAACCGCTGAACGAACCTTCGATCTGGCTGGTCTCGGAGTTGAAACCGAACTCGCCAAGGGCATCCATATCCACGTTGTCACCGTGGGCGGCACCGCCGGGATAGTAGTCGTCGGAGATGATGTTCTTGACCAGCATCACGTTGTAGTACCAGCCACGCACGTCGCTGTACATCGTGATGACACCGGATTCAATTTCCTCGTCGGTTTTATAGTAGGTATTATAGTCGATGGCTCCCTTGCGGGGGATATCGAGCAGACTGTCGCAGGAAGACAGGGCCATGATGGCCGTCAGGAAGGAAATCAGAATATATTTCGTTTTCATAAGGCTGTCAGATTAGAAAGTGATGTTTACACCGAAGACGACCTTCTTGGCGGTCGGATAGTTACCCTTGTCCACGCCCATCGAGGAACCCACGCCCACGATTTCCGGATCGAAGCCCGGGTACTTCGTAAACGTGAACCAGTCGTCCATGGAAGCATAGATGCGGAATTGATCGATGAGGATCTTCTTGAGCAGATTCTTCGGGAAGTTGTAACCCAGCTGGATCTGCTTGATCTTCAGATAGCTTGCATCCATTACGACACCACTCGAGGTGAGGAACTTGGCATAGTTGGCAGCACCGGCCGCCGGCATCGTACCGTTGGTATGGGTCGGGGTCCAGCGGTCCTCCGTCAGATAGAGGAGACGGTTGGACGTGTAGTCGATGTTGTTCAGCGCGTTCAGGATCTGGTTTCCACCGGCACCGGCGGCAAACACCAGGAAGTCGATACCCTTCCAGGCAGCGTTGATGGTAACACCATAGTTATAAGTCGGGATACCGGAACCCAGGTGACGCTTGTCGCTGTCGGCAGGGTCGGTAGTGGTAGTAATGGAACCGTCGGCTTCGTAGTGGTTGAAAAGCGCTTCGCCCGAGGTCGGTTCGATACCGGCAAACTCATAGCCGTACAGATGCCAGGCGGGATAGCCGATTTCGAAACGGGTCACAGTGCCATAATTGCGGACACCAACGCCCGTGAGGCCATCCTTCAAGGTCGGGTGCAGGTACGTGACCCGGTTCTTCAGGGTGGAGAAGTTGCCGGCGATGCCATAGGTGAATTCACCGATCTGGTCTCTCCAGCGGAGTTCGAGCTCGACACCCTTGTTGTCCACGTTACCGGCGTTCATCGGAGAAGCGCTCACACCCACGATGGTGGAAGTGGTGATGCCCGTCACGATGAGGTCCTTGGTCTTTTTGTCGAACCAGTCGAAGCTCACGGTCAGACGGTCGCGCAGGAAGCGCATGTCGAGACCGACGTTGAACTGTTCGGAAGTCTCCCATTTGAGCTCCTGGTTACCCGACATCGACGGAGCGTAGCCGATGATGTACTGGAAAGAACCGTCGGAGTTGATGATACCGGTCGGATACTGGCCGGTGGAGGTAATGTCGTTGGCGTAGGAATAACCGCCCAGACCGGCGATGGAACCGTTCTGGCCCCAGCTCAGACGCAGCTTGGCAAAGGAGACCACGCTCTTGAGCGGGAAGAAGAAGTTTTCCTCAGAAATCGTCCAGCCGCCGGAAACAGACGGGAAGTAACCCCAGCGGCGCGGTTTCGGCAGCACGGAGAGGTCGGCCGCATCCGCACGGAAGGTAGCCTGGATATTATACTTGTTCATATAATTCCAGCCCACGCGGCCGAAATAGGAGTTCTTGCGGCTGAAGCTCTCGACACCGCCGCCGACGCTCTTGGTCGCCGTCGGCGTAGCCTGGCTGATATAGTAGAACAGCGGGTCGTCACGCTTGATACCGAAGTCGATGACACCGCCCGTGTCGGAACCGCTGATACCGGCGTTGGCTCCGTAGCTGCGGGTCTGGCTGTACGAGGTACCGGCCATCACCGAGACATTGTGGTTGCCGAACTGATGCATCCAGTTCACGAAGTTCTCCCACTGGTAGTACATCGAGTTGTTGGCACTGGCACTGATGGACATATAATACTGCTTGGCATAACCCTCGTTCACGAAGTAGTCGTGGGAGTAGCCATAGCTGTCACTGGAGGTCATCCGGTAGCCCAGGCGGGAGGTGATGGTCAGGCCCGCGATGGGACGCAGGTTCAGGGAAGTCGAACCGTTGATGTTGAAACCCTTGGAGATGGAATAAGAGCGGTCGCGCTGCACCAGCGGGTTCACGTTTTCAGAGAGGTTGAACTGGGAGATACCGTAGATCCGGCCCTGTTCGTCGGTGAGGAGCACCTTGCCCTCATCCAGGTAATCCAGGATGAAGTCGGGTTCCTGGCCCTTCTCATACACGACCGGAGTCATCGGGTCGAGCTGCAGGGCTGCCAGCACGGCGGAACCGTAATCGGAACCTTCGGAGATGCTGCGGGCCTTGTAGTATTCCACCTGGTTGTTGGTCTGGATGTCGAGCCAGGGCTTGAACTTCCAGGAGGCGTTCACCATACCGGTCACACGGTTGTACACGTCGGCGTCGCCCACGAACATACCGTTGTTGTCGAGATAGGAGCCCGACACATAGAGACTTCCCTGGTCGTTGCCGGCCTGGAAGGTCAGGTTGTGGTGATGCATGAAGGAATTCTCATAGGAAGCACCCAGCCAGTCGGTATTGGTGCGCTGGTCCCACTTGCTGTACACGTCGGTCAGGCCGATGGTACCTTTTTCCAAATAATACTGGAGGAACTGTTCGGAGTTCATTACCTTGGGCGTCTTACCCAGGCTCTGGGAAGACAGCTGATAGGAATAGCTGATCTTGCCCTCACCCTTACCGCGGCGGGTGNNGCGGCGGGTGGTGATCATCACCACGCCGTTACCGGCCTCGGCACCGTAGATGGCGGCGGAAGCACCGTCTTTCAGCACTTCCATCGACTCGATGTCGTTGGGGTCGATACCCGCAATGGAATTGGTCAGACGACCGTCCACGACATACAGCGGGTTGGCGTCGTTGTTGGAGGAAATACCACGCACGCGGATGGCAGGCGTAGCGCCCGGACGGGCGGAACTGGCAAAGGCCTGGACACCGGCCGTCTTGCCCTGGAGAGCCTGTTCGGGGGATGCGATCGTACGGTTGGCGATGTCTTCCGACTTCACCTGGGAAATGGCGCCCGTGACGTCGGATTTCTTCTGGACGCCGTAACCGACGACCACCGTTTCCTCAAGCATTTCCGTGTCGGGAAGCAACTTGACATTGAGGGTCATGGTCTTCTCGGCCACGAAGGACTGCGGCTTGAAGCCGATGTAGGAGAACTCGACAGTCGTACCGGCGGGAACGGTAAGGGAATACATACCGTCAAGGTCGGTGGCGACGCCGTGCGTCGTCCCCTGCTGAATGACACCCACGCCCATCAGCGGTTCGCCGAAGTCGTCGACGACCTGACCGGAGAGCGTCACCTGCGGCTGTGCGGCGAGCGACCATCCTACGAGGAGGGCCAGACACGTGACCGTCAGCCTTTTAAAGAGGGATTTTCTCATAAATAATAATATTTAGGTTAATTATTGGATAGAAGATTCGATGTTGAGAATCATTTTTCTGGGATACGGCTCCCACTGCGGGATACCTTCCGAGGCGGGGACGCCCGTCTTGGCGAAACTCGTCCAGAGCCGGCTGATGCGATGGCCCAGTTCGACGGCATCTTCGGCGCCGCCCGTGAAGGTGCGATGCAGGGCCACATTGTCGAACACGAACGGGATCTCGATGCAGTGCGTGCTGCCCAGGGCGCCGTCGAGTACGGGCGACTCCCAGGTAAACTGATAGAGGTACACCGGGGCGCAGCCGGCCGCATCGCGTTCCGCAGCCTGTGCCAGGGCCAGCGGCTGGAAGATCGGGTCTTCGCGGTCACGCGTGAATTCGTGATAGACGGTACCGATGATCACGGGCACGTCCTTGGAGAGTGCCAGGGCCTCGGGCGTCGAGGGCTGTGCGGGGATGACCTCACCGTCCACGACAGGCACCTGACCAAAGAGGATGGCGTCGAGGATGTTCTCGGGGAATACGCCGTCCTGACGCGCTTCCTCGCAGACGTCGGCGATGGCGCCGTTGTAGGCGGCAAGCAATTGTTCGTAGGGCACGTCGGCGATGGCGTCGATGCGGGAAGGGTTGAGATGCAGGGCCTCGACCGTCTTCGCGCCGATACGGCGGGAATACTTGGGTTCCATCAGATGCGTAATGGAGCCGCTCTGTACGATGGCCTTGTTGAAAAGGCCGCAGGCGGAGGGCATCGCCATTAGCGTCGAAACCTTTCCACCGCCGCCGGACTGTCCGAAGATCGTCACGTTCTCGGGATCGCCGCCGAACTGGGCGATGTTGTCACGCACCCACTGCAACGCCTTGACGATGTCCATCATGCCGAGGTTTCCGCTGTTCGCATACTTGGCGCCATAGGCAGAAAGATCCAGGAAGCCGAGCACATTCAGGCGATGGTTGAGCGAAACGACCACCACGCCGTGGTCACGGGCGAGGTTGGTGCCGTCGTAACCGATCTGTTCCTGGCCGCTGCCGGCACGGAATCCGCCGCCGTGGAGCCATACCATCACGGGACGTTTCACCCCGTTCTTGAGTCCGCCGGTCCAGATATTGACGCGCAGGCAGTCCTCATCGGGGAAACCGTCGTCCCAATGCATGGCGAAAGCCTGGTCGTCGGACAACCATCCGGTCCGCTTGTCCTGGGGACAGGTGGGGCCGTACGCCCGGCTGTGACGGACTTCCGTCCAGGGATCGGGATCTTCGGCCGGCATGAAACGGTCGGCCTTGGCATACGGAATGCCCTTGAAGATGAAAACGCCGTCGTCGACATAGCCGGCCACGGGGCCGGACTGGGTCTGGACGGTAGCTGCCTTCGCGGATGTTTCCAGCGGAGCGGCAGCAAGGGTCTGAGGC
>LXOW01234104.1_pt1 | contig 15530 bp, 8 predicted proteins | sample 1368591 | NCBI WGS metagenome assembly LXOW01 (sample SAMN04884650, study PRJNA319009) | bovine gut metagenome | isolation source: Cow rumen | host: Bos taurus | place: Italy: Legnaro (PD) | collected 2014-07-09 | reverse complement strand
TTTCAAAAGCAAGGGCGTTTAGCTCAGCTGGTTTAGAGCATCTGCCTTACAAGCAGAGGGTCGGCGGTTCGAATCCGTCAACGCCCACAAAATAATCCCGCAATGCACAGGCACTGCGGGATTTCTTTTTATCCTTGTTTTTGTTTAGAAGTCAAGTTGACAACCGACGCCGAGTACACGATTGGTTCGTGTGAAGGTGTCGCTGACGCCTGCCGTAGGATAGTCGTTGCGGTTGTAATTCTCGTAGTTCGTCTGGAAGTAAGCTGCCGAGATGGTGACGTTATCGCTGACTTTGTAGTTGAAACCGAGCCCGATGCTATAGCTATTGACGACGAACGACATATCGTTCATGTATTCGTCGGAGATTCCGTAGCGTGTGAGCTGTCCACCGCACGACACGTTCAACTTGTCGTTCACATCCCATTCTACACCGGCGAGGAATTCGTTGGTGTTGTTTTTCAGCAGGTCCTGTGTGTTATTATACCATGAGGCATCCTTATCGAAATAGTGGTGCCATCCGAGGTTCAGACTGACAATGTCGATAGGTTTCCACTGTGCACCGATGGTGAGCAGTGCGGGAGCATCCTCGTTAACCCTCTCACCGTCGCGGTATTTGTTGACGGCAGCAATCTCGCTGGCCTCGTTGACGGTTGACTCGTTCTTCATGCGGATCTGTGTCTTGAATTCGTATTTGGCAGCGAAGTTGAAGTTGCTGACCTTGTAGTCGACACCGATGACGGGTGCAAAGCCTACACCATCCTGATTACACAGCAGGTTAACACCCTGGGCATATTTCTGCAACTGCAGCAGACTGCCGTGTGTTGCCTCGAGCTGTTGCTGCTGTGCGAGGAGTTCGGCAGGAACGTCAATGCCAGCAGCCTGATACTGTGCGATGGCGGTATTGACCAGTGTGAGGTTGTTGTTGACGGTCGTCGAAGCGCCCTGCAGATAGTCGGCGAAATCGACGTAGCCTCCTTCGGTCTTTACCTGTATGTTGTTCAGCTTCGCCTTATACGTAGCGTCGCCATAGAGCATGCGCAGACCGCCATAAACCGACAGGTTAGGGTAGATCTTATACGCTGCACCGACCTGTACGCCGTAGTAGTACTGACGGCCCTTCATATAGCTATCCATGTCGTAACCCTGAGCACCCAGAGGTTGGAGCATGTGTGCAATAGAACCTACGACGCTCTCGAAGGATCCTAAACCGTCTGCAAATTCGCACGAGCCACCGCCACCGGGTACGGAGAGATTGAACTGGATGCTCCAGTTACCTTTATTATATGCACCCTGCAGTGATGGAATGACCGGTGCGTCGGCCACACCCTCGAATTCCTTAACGCTCTGACCGCCATTCTTCTTGCCCAGTGCAAAGACGGGATTGGTAGAAGTGATTGTACGTGTTTGGTGAGCGTACTGCCAGTTGAGGGCTACGTGAAAACCTTCTGGCATAAATACCACGCCGGCAGGGTTTGAATAGACGCCGTCGAGTCCGATAGCTGCGTCACGCGCGGGGTTCTTTAAAAATAAAATACTTTGATTGGTGTTAGTGAGGATTCCGCCTGCAAAAGCGGTTAACGTTGTCATCGTGAAAACAATCAACGAAAATACAATCTTTTTCATTTCTTTTAAACTATTTTTCCTAAAAACGGGTGCAAAGGTAGTATTATTGCACAAAATGGGTATAAAAGTGCAATAATAATTAACGCTTATTAACTAAAAAGCGCACACTTTCTGCACAAATGTGCCAAAATGTGCATAAAATTGTGTGCGATAACACCGAAAAATAAGCAATAACCAATAACCGATAAACAATAACCAATTACTTCTTATTCTCCGTCGGGTAACTGACGCGGGTATGATAGATGGTCTTCAGTTTCTCGATGAGGACGGTCTTGGCATACTGGATGTCGCGGAAGGTAATAGGACACTCGCGGAAATATCCATCAGCCACCTGTGAATCGACGATACGCTCCACCAGTTCGCGGATGGATTGTTCGGTATAATCGGATAACGACCGTGATGCCGCCTCAACGCTGTCGGCCATCATCAGACAAGCCTGTTCGCGGGTAAACGGGTTCGGTCCGGGATACGTAAACAGCAGGTCGTCCACCGGCTGATCCGGGTGTTCGTTCTTATAGCGGATATAGAAGAACTTCGCCTTGCCCTGACCGTGGTGTGTGGCGATGAAGTCGCGGATGACTTTCGGCAGATCGTATTTGTCGGCCATCTTCAAACCCTCGGTGACATGGCTGATGATATACTGCGCCGACTCAATATCGGTGAGCATCTCGTGGGGGTCGATGCCCGACTGGTTTTCGGTGAAATAGATGGGGTTGGCTAGTTTACCGATGTCGTGATACAGGGCACCCGTACGAACCAGCTGTGAATCGGCATCAATCTTATTTGCTATCTCGCCGGCAAGGTTTGCCACCTGTATGGAGTGATTGAACGTGCCGGGAGCTACCTCACTCATCCGTCGCAGCAGGGTGCTGTTAGTATTCGAGAGTTCGATGAGCGTGATATCGCTGGTGAAACCGAACGCCTTTTCGATGAGGTAGAGTAACGGATAGGCGAAGAGCAGTAGTACGCCGTTGAGGATGAGATAGTTATAGGTAGAGTAGTCTATCACGGTGAGTCCGGTAGTCTGTGTCCAGTCGAACGCGAGGTTTACAGCCATCGCCGCGAGGGTGATGATGAGGGCTGAACGGAATATTTGTGCGCGGTAGGAGAGTTCGCGCAGGGAATTGATGGCAACAAGTCCGGCCACGATTTCTACTACGACGAATTCGAACGGGTGTTGTAGCATGATGGAGCAGATGAGCACCATGATGACGTGTGTCATGAATGCCGTTCGGGAGTCCATAAACATTCGTATGAATATGGGCACCATGGCGTAGGGAAGTATATAGACGTGTATGAAAGTGTTACGTACGAAGAGCGCGGTGAGTAGTGCGAATATGACGATGAGTGCATATAGCATGGTCAGTGAGCGCGGCTTGTCAAAGTAGTCCTTGCGATAGAGCGTCAGGTAGAGTGTGAAGCATATCATGAGGATGGTGACATAGAGTATCTGTCCAAGCAGTGATATGCGGTTTTGTACTTCATTCTTATTGAGGCGGTCGTTTTCCTTGAGATAGGACTGGATGATGTGATAGGTTTGTTGGTTGATAATCTCTCCGCGGTCAACAATCTTCTCACCTTTCTGTACGAGTCCACTAGCGAGCGGTATACTGGCGATAAGTTCGTTACGGCTGGTCTCGCTGCGTGTACGGTCGAAGATAAGGTTCGGTTGGATATAGTTGTTCAGGTCGCATTTCTGCAACTGTTGCCGGTGAGCGTTCAGCTTCTCGTCTTGGAAGAGCTGTTCGTAGGCAGTCTTGGCGGAATAGATTTCCTGGATCGACACGCTGCTGGCCTGTTTGTGGTTGACAACGCGGATCATGCTAAAGGTATCTTTCTTGAGCTCTTCGTACTCCTTCGACTCCATGATGCCCTGCTGGTAAAGGCTATGCAGGCGGTTGGAGATGATTTCGATATAGTCCTGAGGCAGCTCGGCGATGCCCTCGGGATAGTCTGACACGAACTTGCGTACCATACGTGCCTCGATGGTGATATCAATATTATAATAGGGCTCATACTGCTTCAATATGCTGTCGCGCTCGTGTTTGATGGCCTCGTCGGATTTGTATACGGGGAAGTCGAAGGGCGCCGTGAGGTCTGCATATTTCCAAGGCTTGCCCTGTTCGACGAGATAGCTGTTGTTATTATCGTGTGGCATCGACCATACGACGATGGCTACGGTGATTATTACAAGTGCGGCTCGCAATAGCCAGTCGCGCCACATGAGGTTCTCTTTTATACTAAAATTGCTCATTTACGTACTAAATTTCTGCAAAGATACAAAAAACTCTTAACTTTCAACTCTAAACTTTAAATTTTTTATTACCTTTGCAAAAAATTTAGAAGAATAGCATGTCAGAAAGAAGAGTTAGGGTGCGTTTTGCACCTAGTCCTACGGGGGCTTTACACATCGGCGGCGTACGTACCGCACTATATAATTACCTGTTTGCGCGTCAGCATGGCGGCGACCTTGTGTTCCGCATCGAAGACACCGACTCCACGCGTTTCGTGCCTGGAGCAGAAGAGTACATCATCGAGTCGTTCAAGTGGCTGGGTATCCAGTTTGACGAAGGTGTGTCGTTTGGTGGCGACAAAGGTCCCTACCGTCAGAGTGAGCGTCGCGATATCTATAAGAAATATGTTCAGCAGCTGTTGGATGCCGGCAAGGCATACATCGCTTTCGACACCCCGCAGGAGTTGGAGGCCAAGCGTGCAGAGATTCAGAACTTCCAGTACGACTGCCACACGCGCAGTCAGATGCGTAACTCGCTGACTCTCCCCAAGGAGGAAGTCGAGCGACTGATTGCTGATGGTAACCAGTATGTCGTTCGCTTTAAGGTCGAGGCCGGTCAGGAGATTCTCGTCAACGACCTCATCCGCGGCGAAGTACGTGTCAAGAGCGATATCTGCGACGACAAGGTGTTGTATAAGAGTGCCGACGAACTGCCTACATATCATTTGGCAAATATCGTCGACGACCACCTGATGGAGATTTCCCATGTCATTCGCGGTGAGGAGTGGTTGCCCAGTGCCCCGCTGCACGTCATGCTCTATCGGGCTTTCGGTTGGGAAGATACCATGCCGCAGTTTGCCCACCTGCCCCTGTTGCTGAAACCTGTCGGTAATGGCAAGCTCTCCAAGCGTGACGGCGACAAGCTGGGATTCCCCGTATTCCCCTTGGAATGGCATGACCCCAAGACGGGCGAAGTCAGCTCAGGCTATCGCGAACAAGGCTACCTGCCCGAAGCCGTCATTAACTTCCTTGCGCTGCTGGGCTGGAGTCCCGGCAACGACCAGGAAATGATGACGCTGGACGAGATGGTCAAGCTGTTCGACATCTCCAAGTGTTCGAAGAATGGTGCCAAGTTTGACTTCATGAAGGCCGAATGGTTCAACCGCCAGTACCTCCTGCAGCGTCCGGACTCCGACTGGTGTCCCGCCTTCGACAAGGTTCTGAAGGAGAATGGCATCACGGCCACTGCCGAACAGGAAGCTGATGTGGTGCGCATGATGAAAACGAAGGTCATTGAGGTGACAGATAAACAGGGCAACACCAGGAAGCGTAATGTTTCCTTCCCCAGTGACCTCTGGCCGCTTACCAAGTTCTTTTTCGTGGCTCCTACCGACTTTGACCGGGAGGGCGACAAATTCATCCGCAAGAACTGGAACGAGCAGACGGCAGATCAGATGCGTCAGATGCAAGCTGTGCTGGAAACCATCAACGACTGGAGCGTGGAAGGTCAGAAAGCCGTTGTTGACCCGTGGGTGGAGCAGACGGGCTTCAAGCCTTGGAACGCATGGCGCATCGCCCTTGTCGGCACAGGTCAGGGACCGGATATGTACGAACTCTCTGCCTTCCTCGGCAAGGAAGAGACGCTGCGCCGTATGCAGCGCGCCATCGAAGTTCTTGGNNTTAATCATTTATATCTACCAGCTGGGCGTCATCATTACGAGCCTGTTTAATGAAAAGGTGCGTAAGATGTGGCGTGGCGAACGTGACGCCATCCGCATCCTGAAGGAGAAGGTCGACCCCAACGCCCAGTACGTATGGTTCCATGCTGCCTCGCTGGGAGAGTTCGAACAGGGCCGTCCGCTGATCGAACAGTTGCGACAGGATCACCCCGAGTACAAAATCCTGCTGACATTCTTCTCGCCTTCGGGCTATGAGGTACGCAAGAATTATGCCGGCGCCGACATCATCTGCTACCTGCCGTTGGACACCATCACCAATGCCCGTCGCTTCCTGCGCAACATCCGCCCCGTGATGGCGTTCTTCATCAAGTACGAGTTCTGGTATAACTACCTGCATATTCTGAAACACCGCGGCGTACCCGTCTATAGCGTCAGCAGCATCTTCCGTCCGGGACAGATCTTCTTCCGCTGGTACGGCCGTCAATACAGTCACGTACTGAAGTGTTTCACCCATTTCTTCGTGCAGAACGAGATTAGCAAGGAGCTCCTAGGCACTATCGGCATTACGAACGTTTCTATCGTCGGCGATACCCGTTTCGACCGCGTCCTGCAAATCAAGGCTGCCGCCAAACAGCTGCCCATCGTCGAAGCCTTCCTTTCTAAGCCGGAGTCTGCCTCCGCCGAAGCGGTGAGAGAAGATCGGTCCGGTGCGGCGGAGTTCCGCTCCGCCGAAGCCCCGAAAGTCTTCGTCGCCGGCTCTTCATGGCAGCCTGACGAGGATATCTTCATCCCCTTCTTCAACGAACACCGCGACTGGAAACTCATCATCGCCCCGCACGTCATTGGCGAGGAGCACCTCAAGCAGATTGAGAAGCAGTTGGAAGGCCGCAAAGTCGCAAGGTACTCCTCCCTAGAACATCTTGATCTTCTAGATTCTCTAGAAAATCTAGAAGTCCTCATCATCGACTGCTTCGGCCTCCTTAGCAGCATCTACCATTATGCCGACGTCACCTATGTCGGTGGCGGTTTCGGCGTGGGCATCCACAACACCCTCGAGGCCGCCGTTTGGGACGTCCCGGTTATTTTTGGTCCTAACAACGAACGTTTCCAGGAGGCGCAGGGTCTGAAAGCCTGCGGCGGAGGATACGAAATCACCGGTGCCGACGATTTCCGCCGTATCATGCAGCGGTTCATCGACACCCCGCAGACCATCGCGGAGTCCGGCCGTCAGTCCGGTGTCTTCGTCCAACAGATGACCGGCGCTACGAAGAAGGTCCTCAGCGCAGTTGATTTATAAAAAAAGAACAATGGCTTTAATCAAGAGTTACCGTGGTCTGACACCCAAGTGGGGCAAGGACTGTTATTTCAGCGAGAATGCAACCATCGTCGGCGATGTCACGATGGGTGACGAGTGCAGCATCTGGTTCAATGCCGTCGTACGCGGCGACGTGGCACCAATTACTATCGGCAACGGCACTAATGTGCAGGACGGTTCCTGCGTCCACGTCACTCACGACACCGGTCCTACGCATATCGGCAACATGGTGACTATAGGACATAACGTCACCGTCCACGCCTGTACCATTCACGACGGTGCGCTTATCGGAATGGGCGCGACGCTGCTCGACGGCTGTGAGGTGGGCGAGGGCTCTATCGTTGCTGCCGGAGCTCTGGTATTACAAAACACAAAGATTGGTCCTCACGAGATTTGGGGCGGCGTGCCGGCGAAATATATCAAACCCACGCGCCCCGGACAAACCGACAACTCGAAACACTACGTGGAATACGCGAAGATCTATATGGACGAGAATCCCGACTGCCGCTACTAAGGACGTTGAACATTCTCTCCTTGAGAGTGTGGCGTTGCAATGAGCATTGAACATTGAACGACAATAGATTAAAATATTGGAATATGGGATTACGAATATTTATACTATGCGGGTTGCTTTTTAACGTCGTTCAATGTTGGGCGCAGCCCGGGGACTACGAATGGAGCACGCCCAGCAAGAATTCCTCCGAGTCGATGCCCTGCGGTGGCGGCGACATCGGTATGAACGTCTGGGTGGAACAGGGCGACATCCTTTTCTACCTCTCGCGCAGNNGACGGCTATGTCGAGATTACTGACGGCCAACTCTCCGTCCAACTTTGGGCCGACGTCAAGAAACCTGTCGTTCATGTCGACGTGTCGAGTCCAAAAGTGAAGCAGAATATGGCAGTGACCTACGAAAACTGGCGTATGCAGGACCGCGAGATGACGAAGCGCGAATGTTTCCAGTCGAGTTATAAGTTTTCGGCACCGAAGGGTCTGAAGACACTTGCCGACAAGGTCATAACGACGAATAAAGGTGTCACTTTCCTGCATAAGAACGGTGAAGAGACCATTTTCGATGCCACCGTCACTCAGCAGGGCATGGATGCCGTGAAGGACCGCCTCTATAATCCGCTGAAAAACCTCATCAGCGGTGGTAAGATGCAGGTGCGTGACATGGTGCTGATGGACTCCATCCGCGGTCGCTATGCCAGCACCGACTACAGCGGTTGGATGTATGTGACGAAATTTCCCAAGCGTACGCTGCACCTGCAAATCATTATGGCGAACGTGCAAGGTACCGAGCAGGACTTCTCCGACGCCATCGCTGTCACCGAGAAACTCATCCGTCATGATGCCGACCGTCAGGCTTCGCGCCAGTGGTGGCGTGACTTCTGGCAGCGTAGCTATATTGAAGTCGCAGTTCCCGACGGTTCTCCGTCGGGTCCTGCCACCCCTGCTACCCCCGCCGCCCTCATCCGCAACTACACCCTCTTCCGCTATATGCTGGGCTGCAACGCTCACAGTCAGTGGCCCACAAAATTCAATGGCGGCCTGTTTACCTTCGACCCCGAATACGTCAACGAGGCCGACGAATACCGCCTCTCGCCCGATTTCCGCAATTGGGGTGGGGGTGGGGGAGTCCATACAGCTCAGAACCAGCGCCTCGTCTATTGGCCTATGCTAAAAAACGGTGACTACGATGCGTTGAAAGCCCAGATAGACTTTTACCTGCGCATCTATCGGAATGCTGAGGAACGTTCGCGACTCTATTGGGGTCATGAGGGTGCCTGTCTGACGGAACAAATCGAGAACTATGGTCTGCCCTGCTATCCTGAATACGGCACGAAGCGTCCTGCCGGTTTCGACCCGGGACTGGAGCGTAACGCATGGCTGGAATACGAATGGGACACCGCCCTGGAATTCTGCATGATGGCCCTCGAAGCTGAAAGCTACCAAGGCGCCTCTAACTCTAACCTCTTACCTCTAACCTCTGACCTCTCAGCCTTCGTCCGCTCCTGCCTGCGCTTCTTCGACGAACACTACCAGTACCTCGCCAACCAGCGCGGTGCCAAGCGCCTCGACGCCAATGGCAAGCTCGTGCTCTATCCCGGTTCCGGCGGCGAGACCTATAAGATGGCGTACAACTCCACTTCTACCATCGCCGCCCTGCGCACCGTCGCGACAGCGATGTGCGACTCAGTTCTCCTGAGTCGTCTCCCCGATATCACCATCCGCAACGGCATGATAGCCCCCGCCCTGCACTACGAACGCGTGCAGAACACTGAACCCACACAGCTCTATCCCGTATTCCCTTGGCGGATGTACGGTGTTGGACGCCCCGATATCGACATTGCCCGTAATACTTACCTCAATGACTCGCTGGCAATCCAGTTCCGCTCACATGTCGGGTGGAAACAGGACGCCATCTGGGCCGCCTGTCTCGGACTGACCGACGAGGCCCAGCGCCTGGTGACGCTGAAGATGCAGGACGGCCCTTTCCGTTTCCCAGCCTTCTGGGGACCGGGCTTCGACTGGGCACCCGACCACAACTGGGGCGGGTCAGGCATGATTGCCATGCAGGAAATGCTCCTGCAGGAAGTCGGCGACACGCTCTACCTCTTCCCCGCCTGGCCCCGCGATTGGGACGTGCGCTTCCGACTCCATGCCTCCCGCGGCACGGTCGTCGAAGCAGAAATGCGTAAGGGAAAAGTCATCAATGTCCGTGTGACACCTGCCAATCGGAAGGTGTCATACCAGTAGCCTCCTTGAATCTCTTATGGAAATAGCTGCGGTCCGTAAAGCCGCAGTGNNTCCGTCATCCATTCCGAATATTTCTTGCCCTGCTGGCGCAACCATGCCGACAACTGATACTGCATCACGCCAATCTCTCCCGCCGTCACAGGCATCTTCATACCCATCTTCCGGTAGTTGCCCGCGGCAATCCATTGCTCTACGAGTGCTTCCATATTGTGAGGAACCATCATGTGATGACGCTGTCCGGCGCTGTCGGTACCTTGTTCCTTGCGCTCTTTCTCCGACTCCTCCGCCGATTCCTCCTCCGATTTTGTCTCCGACTCCTCGGCCTCCATCACCTTTCCCGGTGCGGAACTGACCACATAGCTGCAGAAACTGTCGACCACATAATAGATGCCGACGAAGAAGATGACGCTGAAGGGAGCCAGCACGATGCTGCTATGGACAAATATCAGCGCCGGCACCATCAGCGAGAGCACCGCCAATACGATGACGCTCACCCGCATCCACCGCAGCAGACCGCCCATGTCGCTGTCGTAATAGTCCTGCATGGCTTGTCCCATGGCACGCAGATTCGCCATGTGGCGGAAACTGTAGTGTCCCTGCATAGCTAAATAGACCCCCGAGGCAATGATTTCCGCCGTACGCAGTTCCGGCGTGTCGCTCAATAGCGGTTCACCGTCGATGGCTGCCGCGATGCCCAGCAACGATAGCACCACCGCCCACGAGAATCCGCCGACCCAGCGGTCCACCATGCTGATTTTCCCCCGTCGCTGCAAATACAGCAGGCCCATCGAGAAAATCCACGATGCCGGCACAAACATCACTAGGTTCAGCATTACAGCCTGCGTCACCCCCATGGCGCGCAGTCCTAACATATATTGCAACAGAAATTGCACGTCCAGCACTGCAATGCCGATAACCATCATCCAACGCGCACGACTCACCACCGCTTTGCCCGACACCTTGGCGGGCAACAACAGCAGCTTCAGCGTCAATAGCGTCAGGACCACGACGGCCGTGAATTGCATTTGTTCCATTCTCTCACGTGCAAGTTAACGCTGCAAAGTTACTCTTTTTTTGTGAAAAATGTACTTTAAGTGTGTATTTTTCGCAAAAATACACACCTATTTTCGTCAAATTCCACACCTTTATTGTAAATTCCACACCTTAATATCAGAATTATTACTATCTTTGCACGTGCAATTAAATAAATGCACATCAAAAATTAAACAGGTCGAACATAGACCTTAACCGCTTTTCAAAAACAATGGTGGAATTTCAACTTTACAACACGGTACTGTTGCTCGCGGCGGGCATTAATCTGCTCATCGCCGTGGTACTGCTGTATAACAATTACTGGTATCGCAATTACGAGGAATATCATCGTGCCCGACTGCTTGCCGCTTGTTGCTACGCCTCCTTCGGCGTCGCCTTCGGCATCCACGCCCTCATGCCGCCCAGCATCTGGTACCTCGTCGGAGCCGTGCTCTCCGTGGCATATTTCTGCGTCAGCCTCTTCACGCTGGCCCTCGTGCGCTTCAGTCTCACCGAAGGGCGCCATGTCGCTTATGCCGCAGGCTGTGCTGTAGTTACCTTCGCCGGCCTCTCCCTCGTGGTGGCTTACCCCACGAGTCTCTGGCCCTACATGGTGCTCACGGCGGCGGCCATCGTGGTCTTCGCCTACATCTTCTACGTCCTGACGGAGCATGCCTCCCTCCTCGACGCCGAAAGCTAAGATTTAAACGCGAATTACCATTAATTATCCGTTAATTATCATGAATAATAATTATATGAGAAATTACATGGACAATTACATGGCAATTATATGTTGAAAATATTAAATATGACAAGAACAACGACATTAAGACAATTGAGACTTACGCTGTTGGCCGTGACGATGATTCTCGGTGCAGGGCAAATCTGGGCGCAAGACGCCGACGCCGCAATCTTCGTAGACGGACAATTAGAATTGGGTTCCGATATCCAAAGTTGTGTCAACAGTTTCCCTGTTAATGCTACCAACCCCGTCATTAAGTTGCTGCACGACGTGGATCTCGACAATGCCTATGTCACCGTGGATAATGGCTCGGCGACGAATCCTGTTGTCATCGACTTGAACGGCCATCAACTGACGGGCAGTAACATATACTGTGTCATTCGTGTCAATGATGGCTTTGGGCTGACTATCCGCGACAGCGGCAGCGGTGGTGCGATCGTGAATACGCGTACGCGTACTATGGGCGGTGATGGCATCCTAAACCAGGGCGGGACGATTACTGTCGAGGGCGGCAGCATATCCGCTGGGGGAAAAGCCCTCGCTAACCATAACGGCACGCTCACCGTGACGGACGGCACCGTTACCGGCGGTGATAATGCGGTGTATAATAGCTACGACTGCACTGCCACCATCAGTGGCGGCACGTTCAACGGGACTGCGGGCGATTATCCTGCCATCAGTAATGGTGGCACGATGTCGCTGGGCTGCGGTACGGGCACAGTGACTGTCCTCGGCGAGGGTGTCGCACCTGCTGTCGACAACGGCGGCGCGCTGACCGTGGGCGAAAACGTTTCCATCACAAGCGGCAACGCTGCCGGCATCCAGACCACCAGTAATATCACTATCGATGGCTCCCCTTATTTCGACGATGGTAATGCTTGCGACATCATGCTCAAACAATATTACGAGGGACCTGCTCCTCTCATCTGTTTCACCAAAGAACTTGCTGACTGGAATGGTGATGCCATCAGGGTGAAGATTCTCGACTCCAACAAAGATGCTCTTCCTGTTGCGAACGAGCCGTATCCGTTCACCTCGGGCTATGCTGCGCATGTCAAGCGGGGCGGCTGGGGGGCTGACAAGGATCGTCCGCGTGATCCGGGCCTGGTATTCACTGTGCTGGGCGTCGCTGACGGTACGTACGTGCTCGTGGACGGCGGCGAGGCCGTTGCCTACGCCGGGAGCTTGCCTGTTGTGGAGTGGAAGTCAAGCAATGTCACGCGTATATATAGTATAGGTACGGGCGAGGGGCAATATGCCACTGCGGCTCAGGCGCTGGTTCAGGTGGTATATGCTGCCGACTATCTTGATGCGGACGTCACGTTGAAGATGTTGTGCGATGTCGACCTCGGCAGTGAATGGCTCAATTTCCGAACCTTTACAAGCGACGTAGGCAGAACTCCCGAGAATGCGAAGAAGATGACTTTCGACCTCAACGGCTTCGAGCTGTCGGGATGCCGCGATTATCTCATTGACAATAGCGTATATTCGCTGACGGTGGTGAACACTGGCACGAAGGGCGGGATGTTAAAGTACGGAGAGAACGGTGGTTGTATCTATAACAGTGGTGCGCTGACGGTGAAGGACGTTGCTCTCAGCACCACCAGCAGTCCAGGACTTTGTATCAACAACGTTGGCACGCTCACCATCGACGGCGCTATGACGTTCACGTCTCCCGAGGGTGCCGATGATGTCTATCTCGCCTATGGCAAGACTCTTGGCATCGGCGAGAGCCTGTCTCTGGGGGCCAAACTTAAGGTTTACGTTGAAGACGTGACCATCGGCCCTTGGAAACTGACTACTGGCTACGGGACGACAATGCGCACGCCGGCCACGGCGACTACTCCGAGCAAGGTGAAGGCGCCGGGCGACGTGTTCACGGTTACTAACCTCGGCGACAAGAAGCTGGCCTTCGCCGGGGGCGAAGCCTGGGTTGTCGGCAGCGGCACACTGGCGCTGATAGAAACTGCCGACGGTGTCAATGCTTATACCAACGCGGGGGCGCTGGCTTCCGCCGTGGAAGGCTTGACCGTCGACGCGACGGTGACGCTCACCGACGATGTGGATATAGATCAAGATCTTTGGTTCCAGGCAGCTGGCAAGAGATTCACGCTCGACCTTGGTGGTCATACAATCAGTAGCAGTTATTGGCAGTCCGTTACTGTGAGTGGAGGTGCTCTGCTCGACATCATCGACAACGGCGTAGGCGGGTGCATAAAAAACACGTGGGATAATAATGGCCAAGTGATTTATAATTCTTCTGATGTAAGCATTGAAGGCGTCATAAAGCTTGAAGCTACCGGAAGCGATGGTGTTTGCCTCAGAATTTTTGACGGCACGACTACTTTCACGGGCTGGCCGACGTTCGTTCACGGCGAGAATGCTGGTCCTGACATCGTTCTCAAACAGAACAACGTGATCACCTTCACTGATGACATCATCGGCGCGCCTGCGCAGAAGATATCCGTTTATTTCTTATCCGATAAATTCGGCACGCTGACGAGCGGCTACGGTGCGCATGTCACTTACCCCGCCGGGCACGAAAAAGCAGGAGAGCCCATCGACCCGGAAGAGGTCTTCACCTACAAACCCGAGGATACGCTTGTGGCGAGCGTCCACCCGAGGCTGGTGGGCACTGGCGATGCTACCGAGGCGGCATTCTGGATGCCACATCAGATGGTTGCCTACGTCGATGCGGCGGGCAAGCTGCATGACGACCTTACTGGCAGTACGCCTGAGACCACCGACGACGGCCACGACACCTACATCCTCGACGGCTCGGAGACCACCCTCGGCATTGACGGCCAGGAGACGTGGTACGTTTGTAACACTCCCGCCACTGCCAACGACGGCAAGGGACTCCTCTGCCAGAATCTCATCACGCTCAATGGCAACGTGCACATCATCATTGCCGACGATTGTAAATATCAGATTTCCGCTACTGGTTCTGTTATCAGTGGCGGTCCGACATCACCTGGAAGCAGCAGTTACACCTACAGCCCCTACAACATGTCCATCTACGGTCAGAGTGACGGCTCCGGACTATTTGATGCTAATCATATCAGGGTGAATAATCTCATCGTGAACGGCAGTTACTTCAAAACCGGCATGGTATTCTGTAATGGCAGTGTCACGATAAACGGCGGTAAGGTGGAAACTCACGCAGCCCTCGCCACTGGCATCAAGGCCCAAGGTGATATCACCATCAACGGCGGTCAGGTGATTGCTGCCTGTTCGACATATTCAGGCCTCGAGTCAGTAAGCGGCAACATCACCCTTGGTTGGACGAAGGCCTCCGATTATATCACTGCCAAGGACTATACGATACATGACGCTCACTATGTGAAGACAGCATCTGACAAGTCGTTCAATTATGAAGGCGGCACCCTTGCAGCAGACATCACCCTCGATGATGACCAGAAAGCTGCCATCGCTAACAAAACCCTCATCCCTGTTTCAACCTTCGCAAGCGGAACAGGCGTAACGAAGTATGCAACGCTGACCTCTGATAACGGTGACTGGAAGATAACCGACCCCGATACGAAGGTATATGTACCTACAGGACGCATCGTGAAGGATGGCGACGTTTATAAGATGGAATTGCAGGAAGTGACAGGTGGTATCCCGTCAGGCGTACCCGTCATCTTATACAAAGCAACTAACTTGCCTGCCAATGTATCTGTCGTCGGTGCACAGGGTAACGAGATCGATGAGATTGAAGACGACTACAAAGATGCCGATCCGAGTCCGGCCTTCTTCGTGTCAGACGGTGCAAAGACGCTGAACAAACTCATCCAGGGTGCTTTGGGCGACACGGCAGATCCTAACGATTATGTTGCCTTCACCCTTGTCAACGACCAGCTCGTAGCAGCTTCTAACAGCGGCACTCCGGTGGCGGCAGGCAAATGCATCTTCGTGCTTAGCATGTTCGATGTGATTCAGATGATGCGTGGAACATACAATCCACCGACGACCTCTGCTCCCGCTCTTAGCATCCCCTTCAGCCTCGGCGACGACATCACGGGCATCAGCGACGCTACGCGTCTAAATAATAAAGAAGAAATAAAAAATAATAATTGGTTCAACCTCGACGGCCGCAAGCTCAGCGGCAAGCCCACCACGAAGGGACTGTATATTTTCAACGGTAA
>LXOW01092893.1_pt1 | contig 15530 bp, 6 predicted proteins | sample 1368591 | NCBI WGS metagenome assembly LXOW01 (sample SAMN04884650, study PRJNA319009) | bovine gut metagenome | isolation source: Cow rumen | host: Bos taurus | place: Italy: Legnaro (PD) | collected 2014-07-09 | reverse complement strand
CGGGCAATTATGTTGAAATCATCGAATACCCGGAGGAGTTCTTATGGAATACAAATGCAGCCAAGATGTATGAAGGCTTTGTCAACTATGGAGAAGCGAAACGCTTTACAGAGGAAGACTCGCCCTATTATCGGTCGTTCCTCATCGCCTACTCCAAACAGGAAGACTTCTCAACCTATTCCCTCGCCATGATCAATTTCTACATGAAAGAGGTTGTTGGATTGTATTATCCGGAGAATTATGAATACAATGTCATCAATAGCCGGTTCATGACGGGAGATGACGAATACAGCATCACCAGCTGGACACGTTTGTATTAAAGCGCGGAACTGGTAAAGGCTCCAAGGTCGATAAATCAAACTCGTAGATAAACCATGGCGTGTGCTTAAATTTCGCTCGCGCAAAAAAAATGTCGAATTTCCTTGTGAGAACAAAAAGTAATTCGTAACTTTGCAACGCACTCTGACCTAAAGCAGCGCTATAAATCGTAGAAGCCGTTGAGGGTTGGTGGGCTGCATATTATATGAAAGCGTTTGTCTGACGCTTTGTCTTTGGCAACACAGAATCTCGCAAATTCCGACACAATGCCAAGGCGGAGCAATGATAGATGCCGAGGATGTGTATTTCCATTCCGCAACATCTGGCCTAATCATCCAGTAGGAATGATGATATATGCACATTCGGGGCTTCTACGTTGCTTGTCCTGTATTGTGTGGGCATGCGAGAGCCTTGTGTTGCGGGATGAGCTGATGGTGTTGCCCCGTTTTTTTATATATATATGTATGGGTCATATCCGTGAATAATTGTTTGACCGTCCCCGTAACGGGCATCAGCGGGGACATTAGAATTAATAAGGAAGCAGATGCAGCAGGAAACGAACCTTTGTCTGAGTGCCCACGACGAGCTTTATATCATTGACCTGGCTCAGGTGCTCTATATGCAAGCTGACGATCACTACACCAACATCTATTATGCCTCAGGAACCAACTTCCTTGTGCCATACGGGCTTGGGCAGGTGGAGGACGCCATCCGTGAGAACAGCTGCGAGGCTTCCTTCCTGATACGTCTGGGCAGGAAGTACATTGTCAATCTCAACAGGATCTTTCGTATCAGTACCATCCGCGACATGCTCTATCTTTCCGACAGTCACGGCAACCATGTCGGCCTTCATGTTTCGAAGCCCGTGCTGCGTAGTCTGATCAAGTATATCAAGCCCACAGATTGACAAAGAATCGGCGAATGAGCGTCTTTTTACACTCATTAACAGCCTTAGCCCTTCCTTGACGATGAAAAACACCTACATTCAGGTTTCCCAATAGCCTTGTTCACCAAAATTCGCGAAAAGAATTGGGGGTTTCACGATAAGCGTATATTCGCGGATAGGTTTGGAATACAGAAATAATTAACTTTGCAAGCCAAGCCATGAATCGCTTAACAGTATAGAAGATGTACTGTATAGTGACGAGGAAAAACTTTAATTTAATATATTATTCATTAAACAAAAACTATTATGAGAACAGAATTTGTTTACTCTATTTCCGCATTGGCTGCATTCCCAATCGCAGTGAATGCACAAGTAGATGCCAGTACTATCGGTAAGATTACCGCAGCGAAAGATGGTACTGCATGGACGAAGGACATTTCCTTGGTTAAGGGAAAGTACACGTTCAAGAGTGCCCTTGCCACTGGTACAGCCGGCAAAAAGGCCACCGTGTCTATTCTTGATCAGAGCACAGGCAGTCCTATTGTTCCTGATTTCGATGTAGTAGTTGGCAATGCCATCCAGAAGGATTTCGTGTTGACCGCCGACGCTACCGTGACCATCAAAGTGGTGAGCGAGACAGCTGAGGCCGACTTCGTGGCCGACGAGTCAGCCGTTCAGCTGAACTTCAACTTCTCGAAGGTGTACGAACTGCTGCAGATTGAGTACAACAAGGTGACTCAGGTGCTGAATCTGGCCAACTATGACGGCAAGGAAGACGATGCTCAGAAATATAGTGCACTATATGACCGCATTGTTGCTATTGCCAACGCAGACTATGCTTTCTACGAAGCTGATACCGAAGGCTTGCTGGCAATCTATGATGACCAGACAGATGTTACGGGCCTGACTCTTTACACTGAAATCCAGAACGCCTTGAAAGATGTAAAGACCAATCAGGTTGCTAATCTTGATGGTGCCGATGGCCTGGCTGGCTTGAACACTCGCTACGACAACTTGAAGGCAAGTGGCTCTGTCATTTCTTACATTACAGATGACCTGACCAATGCAAAGGACGCCGCCAAGACTGCACGTGATGCCTTTGACAGTAATCCTACTGCTGCCAACCTGAACGATGCCTACGCCAAGATTGCAGCTTACAAGAAAGCCATTGAGGATGTTGAGGCTGTGAAGGATGCCAACGAGAAGGCCAACAGCGATCTGTTAGCCGAATTGGCCAAGGTCTATGGCAACACAGATAGCTACTATCAGAATAGCCTTACACAGATCAATAACCAGTATACAGCTCCTCGTTATTCCGATTTGAAGGCCGAGGTTGAGGCTGCTTTGGCTGCTATCGTGAGTGGCGATGACTATAATAACGTGAAGAAAGCTATTGAGGATCAATACAAAGCCAAGAAGTCCGCTGCTGAGAAGAACAACCTGATCAACACGATTGCTGAATTCAAGGAGAAGCTGACCCGCGTGGTGAGTGACTACAGCACCGTGAGGGGCCAGCTGGCTGAGGTCTATGACATTTACGATGCTCAGGATGCTGCTGCCAAAGCCTTGGTTGACGGCGACGCTACTTTGAAGACCTACAAGGACGACGTTGTTGCGAAGGTTGGTGATTTACTTTCTTTCATTGAGGCTAATGACCAGTTCGCTACGGTTGCTAACCTGACAGAGACTGCCATCCAGCCTTATCTCGATGCCATCGTAACGGCTACAAATACCTACAACGACCAGAGCGGTATTTATGGAGACTATCAGGCGTTGAAGGATGCAGTTGCTGCACAGACCACCTCACTGAACGATGCAAAGACAGCAGTCGATGCGGATGCCAAGGATGCCAAGAAGCTGGATGAGACAGTATTTAAGCCCACCACCATCTGGGCAACCACTATCTCGGCTATTGAGAACCTCATCACTGCTCTTGATGGAAATGTAGATACCAACAGGGCAACTGCCAATACCTATAAGAATACTGATGAGTACAAGAAGGCACTCAAGAAAATAAAGGATCAGATAGCTGCTTTCAAGACCAATGCGCTTGCTGCTACTGCCAAATATGCTGAAATCAACACGTTGGTTACGGAGACAGAAGCACTTCGTGCAGGCTTGCTCGATACCTCTGTGGAGCCGCTGAAGGATGTAGACCTCACGGCACTGAACGTATGGAGCAACCAGGTGACCATTGACGATGCTGTCAAGGCACGCACACCTTATAAGAATTTCATTGCCGACGGTACGGGCTCTATTACAACTGCCATCGCAACACTGGCAACCCAGTTGGCCGATGCTCCCAATAAAAAAGCTGTCCTGAATAACAAGAAAGACAACAAGACCAACATCTTACCCTATCTGAATAGTCTGGATCTTTCTGAGGTGACGAATGGTAAGGCCACCATGAACGACATCAAGGACAACTACAGCAACGACGAGCAGAAGTTCCAGGATCAGATTGACCAGCAGGAGTGCGAGGGCATCATCACCTTGATCAATGACAAGGCTGTTGTCTTCGAGGCTGCTATTAAGACCCTTCAGGATAATATTAATGCCAAGAAGTACGGCAATGCAAATGCCGCCAAGCTGCAGGAAGAAATCGATGCCATTACCGCTAAGATTGATGCTGCCAAGGCCGTAGCCGCCAAGGAAGGGGCAACCAAGGCTGAGCTTACCGCTGCTTATAACAGCATTAAGGACCTTGAAACCACCGACATCGCTACAGCTCAGACAAATGCTGCTGCATACGAGGCATCCTTCGTCACGTCTACTGGTTTCTATAATACCTTGAAGGGTGCCACGACCGACGCATCTACTGTGAAGACTCTTGGTGGACTGACAAATAAGGTGGCCGAACAGAAGGCTGCCATCGACGGAATGACTGCGTTGACCGATGCCCAGAAGACCGCCCTGAAGGATAAGGTCGATGCCGTTGAGGTGGTCAAGCAGGAAGGCGATCCCGCTGTCGATGTAACCTATAACCTCGCCAATATCATAACCTTTATTGAGACTGCATGGCAGGACGAGACCCTCAATACTGCTGAAGTGAGCAGGTATCAGGGCATTATCGGCGAATTGCAGGCTGCTACCGATGTCGTGGTGAATCACGCCGGCAATCTGGATTATCTGGAAGGCCAGCTGGCTGCCATCGACTTCAACAAGGCAAAGAATGACATCCTGGCTAAGGATCCTAACGAAAACGGTTTCTTTGTTAATAAACTCCTCGGCAATGCTGCAGCCGGCGAATGCACCTTCGACTTCAACACGCTGAAGGGCAAGATTGAGGCTGACGAAGACATCACAGATGCTGAAAAGACAGCATATAATAATGAAATTGACGGTATCAAGACCACAATCGCAGGTCTTCCCGATGCCGCTAAGAACAACCTGAAAGCCTGGGAGGATGCACAGAAAGCCTATAGTGCAGACCGTGATCCTGAGAATACCGACATCTGGGGCAATGGTGGCGCCGTTCAGCAGTATGAAGCTGCCATCGCCAAGTTAGAGGCCGAATATGCCACCTCTAAACTTGATGCCCAGAAGACTGAGCTTGCTACTTTGAAGGATGCATTGGATCAGTTGAAGGCTAAGGCTGAAGAGAATTACAATGCAGGTACGGCAACTGCAGCCGATGCTACTGCCATCAATAATAAGCTGGCTGAAATTAAGAACAAGTGGGAAGAATTCACCAACCCCGTGAACTACAATGGTCAGATTGCTGCCGACAACAAGGCCATTTATGAGGGAATCAACGCCGCTCACGCTGCCGCCGATGCACAGTACGCCATCTCTTCTTCCATCATCAATACCTACAAGAACTTTAAGAGCACCGAGCTTCAGGCTGCTGCCGAGCAGGCTCAGACCGAACTTCAGGCACTGCTGACCTACCTCGAAGGCTATGATGCCTTGGTTGCCGAAATCCAGGGTCGTGCCGATGCAGCATACGGCAAGATTGTTTCGCCCGAGAAGTTCGATACAGAAGAATCGTACAAGGCTGAGTTCGAGGCTGTCGAGGCCGAACTTCAGGAATTGACGCAGGCTTTGGCCGATAAGATCAAGGAGTTCGGTGGTGCTAATGTCGCTGCGAGCGTAGAGGCTTATACTGATGCCATTGCTGCTTCAAAGGCTAAGGTGGCCAAGTTCTCTTCCGACGACAAGGATCTGCCCGAAGCAACAGTTGATGGTCTCTTCTCTACTATCGACGGCATGCTGGAGGCTATCACCAGCGTACAGGACGATGACACCAAGATTAAGGACCTTGATAAGGCATTGCACGCAGCCGCAGCTTCCGGCACAGGTATCAAGGGCCAAATCACTTTGGTTGAGCAAAATCAGGCAACTACAGCATTGAATACCATCATTGCTACTATTGATACATCGAATAAGTGGCAGTGGACATGGGAAGATGAAAATAGCTACGATACTATTAATTACTATGCAAATTCCACTTCTTCCTACGCTAAAGCCCGCTGCGTAACTAACTTTGCGAATTGGAAGGCTGAGTTAAATGAAATCAAGGCGATGGCTGATCAGTTAGCTGCCGACAATGCTGCTATAGATGCTGCAACTACTGCTATCAATGTAGCAAACAATGCTCTTAAAGCTCTAATTGCTGATTACCCGAAATTTGCAGCTGGATACCAAGTGAAGGCCGATGTGGAGGCAATTGCTGCTACGTTGCAGAACTATCCCACCAGTGGTTTGAAAGCCGACAATGCTGCCGACTGGGAGGCTGCTGCAAAGGCTATCTATACTCCAGCCGCAGGTACTACATTAGAGTCAGGAACCATCATTGATGTCTACAACAAACTGTTTGATGCAGAGGTTGAGACTATCAACGGTCTTATTGCCACTGCAAAGGAAGAGAACCTGACTTACAGTGGTGGTACTCCAGGGCTTAGCGATAAGGCTACCATCAGTGCTCGGATTTCTGCTCAGGAAACTGCATTGGCTGCTGCCCAGGAGGCTGTGGCTAAGAATCCAGACGAGACAGGCTACAAGACGAAGAAGGATGCTCTGCTGAATGATCTCTCTGGTATTGAACTTATTCTCAATGCAGACATCGAGACCATGACAACTGGTAATGAAACCAATATCAATGATGTCATTAAGGCCAATCTGGAACAATTGGTCAATAATCAGCAGGATAGGCTGGATGTGGTCTTATATGATCTACAGTATGGCGAATATTGCAATGTTTATGGTTATTGGAAGCCTTATCTTGTTCCATCAGCATTGAACACTGACAAAGTTAATATCCAGAAAGCCATCAATGCCTTGAATCAATATATCTTTGACCATGCTTCTGAGATAGATGCTTATCAGGCTAATGCAAGGGAAATGTTGCAGGACATCACGGCAGACATCACTGCACTGGCTAATAAGGTAAGTGATGAGAAGACAAGACAGGATAAAGCAAATGAGAATAACGGTCTCAGTGTCTTGAGAGATCTTTGGAACACTATCCAGGGTTCCATTGATAGTGCTCAGGATCAGATTGAATGGATGAATGGTCAGTTGGAGCGGTATGGCAGTGCCAGCAACTACACCAATAAGGTCAATAAGTTGAATGCTCAGATTACCACTGCGCAGAGTATCTTGGACGAGGCCCAGGATAAGGCTGAGGGTAAGGACGCCATGCAGGATAAGTACACTGTTGCTAAGGGTGCCGAGACCGATGTCAACACGGCTCTGACGAATGTTGAGCAAAACTGCGATGATATTGTTGATCTTGCAAAGGGTGCTTATATCGATGCATTCATTGACAAGCTGAACGCCCAGATTATTGCTGATACTTGGACTGCAAGCTCTAACTACACGGCAACTGACAAGAATACGCTCACTACAATGTTGAGTGATCTTAAGGCTTCAGTTAACAATCTTAAAACAAGTGCTTATGGATTCGCCCAAGCAGAGGTAATATATAATTATTGGGGAGATATCATCAGTAATGGTGTCATTGCAACCTTGGATGAGGGTGAAGCCCAATTCAATACGGATTTGGCAGCATTGAAGCAGGCCGTGAAGGACATGTCGCTCGTTGAAGACAAGAAGGGTCACGTGTCTGGTAATGATGACATCTCTACCGACGACCTCATGGATCTGGCCGACATCATCCTGAATGGTGAGGAAGACACTGCTGACTTGGAAGCCTGCGATATGAACGGCGATGGTGAAATCGACGTCACAGACCTCGTCTGGCTCCGCTACTTCCTGGTACACGAAGACTGGCCGACTGCAGGTGCTGCTGCACGTTCGCTCACGAACAACAGAAACAGCGATGTCATTGAGATGCAGACCGCCTTTGCTGAGAACGGTATCACCCGCCTGGCCATCAACCTCAGCAATGGAGAGTCCTACAAGGCATTCCAGATCAGCATGCAACTGCCTGCTGGTGCCAAGATGGTGGGTAAGAGCCTTGGCGAGCGCGTCGACGGTACCAACCTGATGAGTAAGGAGAACAACGGTGTGGTGACCTTCATCGCCCTGTCTACCGCAAACAACGTCATCGCTGGCAACGACGGAGCTGTGCTCTATGTCGACATCGAGGGCCTGAACGGCGAGGTTGTCCTGGGCAAGGCCATCTTCACCACGGTCGACTTCAACAGCGTCAGCATGAATGGCAACGGCACTACCGGTATCCGCGAGACCATCGCCAATGCAGTCGAGAATGCTGGTAAGACCATCTACAACCTCGGCGGTAAGGTGATGAACGGCCTGAAGAAGGGCCTGAACATCATCCGCAATGCCGACGGCACGACTAAGAAGGTTATCAACAAGTAATCTGAGCGTCGCGTAATACGTAATCTCTGAAGTGACGGTATGCGTGGCTCCCACGCGAGAGCTGCGCATACCTTATTCACAGAAATGAATGTATATCATTTACAGCTTTTAAAAGATGAAGAATAGTAACACAACGAAAATGATGCAGCGTGTGGCTGCCTTGGTATTGCTGCTTGTTGGCAGTATCACCGCCGCCCAGGCCGATACGAAACTCTACGTTGAAGACTTCACCATCAACAGTGGCGAGGAGAAAAAGGTTGCCGTCTGTCTGGATACAGACCTGAGCGACATCTGTCATGTTGGTTTTACCGTCAATCTTCCTTCCGGACTCAGCTTTGTGAAGGATGGTGAGAAGATAAAGATGAGTGTCGAGTCTTCCCGTGCCGGTGCAGCAATGAGCATTGAGTCGGCATGGAGTAATGGAAAAGTAATATTCTCTGACCTGATGCGCTCAACAGCCATTTCAGCCGGTACTGGTGCCGTCTGCTATTTCTACGTGGAGGAAAGCGGACTGGCAAGCTCTGCCGAGATCACTCTTTCCAGTGTCGTGCTGAAGCGTCAGGACAAGAGCACCGTGAGCGATGTGGTTGTTGCTGGCGGAACAGTCAGTAAGAACGGTGCTGTGGCTTCTGGCATCACCATGCAGTTTGGCGAAAATGAAGTTGAATTTGCTCCCGGTGAAACAAAGAACATCACCGTCAGCATGGATAATACGGGCAAGAACGTGCAGGGATTCCAGACCACTTTGGTGCTCCCTACAGGATGGACTGCCGCTGTAAGCAGCAGCCGTGGAACCTTTACCTATAATGACGCGACTGGTAAGATTGTCAATCAGACTGGCGTGACGGGTTCGTTCGGCGACTTGCTCAATATTGCCCTCACTGCTCCTACTACCTTTGCAGGATCTGCACAGGTTCAGCTTACTGACACAAAGGCAACAGTCGATTTCGCTACCGTGAAGATCGACGACATCGCCATGACGGTGACCTCTTCACAGACGGTTGCTACGAAGCCTACGGTTGCTTTTGGTGGCGAGTCTATCGTTATCGTTCCCAGCAAGACGGGCACTATCGATGTCAACATGGCCAACAACGGTATGACCGTTCAGGGATTCCAGGCAACATTGGTGCTCCCCGCAGGATGGACAGCCGCTCTAAGCAGCAGCCGTGGAACCTTTACCTATAATGACGCCACTGGTAAGATTCTGAACTACACGGGCGTTAGTGGTGAGGAAGGCGCAATGTTTACCCTTACCCTGACGGCACCTGCCGATTTTGAGGGAAACGCTGAGGTGAAACTGACCAACGTAAAAGCTACCGTCAACAACAGTTCGCTGAAGCTTGACGATATTTCTCTCACCATCTACGACAAGGACGCCGTGGCCGAGCAGGCACTGGCCGATATGAAGCAGGCTCTGGACGATGCCAAGAACGAGATTGCAACTGACTATCCTGCCGCTGCCACCGACGAGGCTACTGCAACCGCCCTCTCTGAGGCTCAGGATATCATCGATGCCCTGCAGGCCGAGATGCTTGAGGGTATCTTCGATAATGTGGATGATCAGAAAGCTGCCCTCGAAGCCAAGGTGGCTGAGGCTAAGAGCCTTGCTGCTGCCGTGCAGGCCGCTGCCGACGCTGAGGCCGCTGCCCAGGCTGCTGCTGCAGATAAGCTGGCCGAACTGAAAGCTGCCGCCGAGGTTCTGGCTGTTTCCGAAGAGGCCAAGGCCTACGAAAACGACAAAGTAAAGGCTGCCGTTGCTGCTGCCGAGGATGCTATCGCCGCTGCCAACACCGCCGTTGCCGCTGTGGAGGCTGAGATGGCCAAGGGTGAGCTGGCTACAACCAATAAGGAGTCGCTTGCTGCCGCTGTTGCTGCTGCTGAGGAGGCCATAGCTGCCGCCCAGGAAGCCATTGCCGCCGCAGAGCAAACATACGCCACACAGAAGGCCGCTGCCGAAGAGGCTGCTGCATCGAAAGAGGCTTACAGCAAGCTGGCGGAGCTGAAGGCTGCCGCCGAGGCACTGGCTGTCTCAGACGAGGATCAGGCTAACGAAAACGAGGATGTGAAGGCCGCTGTTGCTACCGCTATCGAGGCTATCACTACCGCTAACACTGCCGTCGCTGCCGTGGAGGCCGTCATTGACAAGGGTCTGCTGGCTACCGACAATAAGGAGGAACTGGCCGAGGCTATCGCCGCAGCTGGCACTGCTATCGAAGCGGCTCAGACTGCTATTGACGCTATTAAGGAAGTTGTCGCACAGGCTGCCGCTGCTGAAAAGTTGGCCGAGCTGAAGGCTGCCGCCGAGGCACTGGCTATTTCCGCCGAGGCTAAGGCCTACGAGAACGCTGATGTGAAGGCTGCTGTTGCTGCCGCTGAGGATGCTATAGCCGCTGCCAATAGCGCCGTTGCCGCTGTGGAGGCCGAGATGGCCAAGGGTGAGCTGGCTACAACCAATAAGGAGTCGCTTGCTGCCGCTGTTGCTGCTGCTGAGGAGGCCATAGCCGCCGCCCAGACTGCTGTCGCTGCCGCTGAACAGGCATACGTTGACCAGAAGGCTGCCGACGAAGAGGCCGCTGCACAGGCTGCTGCTGCTGAAAAGTTGGCCGAGCTGAAGGCTGCTGCCGAGGCACTGGCTATTTCCGACGAGGCTAAGGCTTACGAGAACGCTGATGTGAAGGCTGCTGTTGCTGCCGCTGAGGATGCTATTGCCGCTGCCAATAGCGCCGTTGCCGCTGTGGAGGCTGAGATGGCCAAGGGTGAGCTGGCTACAACCAATAAGGAGTCGCTCGCTGCCGCTGTTGCTGCTGCTGAGGAGGCCATAGCTGCCGCCCAGACTGCTGTCGCTGCCGCTGAACAGGCATACGCCGACCAGAAGGCTACCGACGAAGAGGCCGCTGCTGCCGCCGAGGCTGCCGCACAGGCTGCTGCTGCTGAAAAGTTGGCCGAGCTGAAGGCTGCTGCTGAGGCACTGGCTGTTTCTGACGAGGCTAAGGCTTACGAGAACGCTGATGTGAAGGCTGCTGTTGCTGCCGCTGAGGATGCTATAGCCGCTGCCAACACCGCCGTTGCCGCTGTGGAGACCGAGATGGCCAAGGGTGAGCTTGCTACAACCAATAAGGAGTCGCTTGCTGCCGCTGTTGCTGCTGCTGAGGAGGCTATAGCTGCCGCCCAGACTGCTGTCGCTGCCGCTGAACAGGCATACGCCGACAAGAAGGCGGTGGTTCTTCCTGGCGACGTCACTGGTACAGGTGTAGTTGATATGGATGACTTCTACAAGTTTGCCCAGGATCTGCTTGCAGGTAACCTGCCCGTTGCCGGTGACGACAACTTCGAGGTTTACGATGCTAACAAGGATGGATTTGTTGATATTGCTGATTTGCAGGCTATCTTGAACCTGTCGATGGGGCTGAATGCCGATGGGTCTGTTCCTGGTGCTGCCCGTGCAGGTGGTTTCATATTCAATGCAGGCGTGGTGCAGGTGAAGAGCCAGAAAATGGATAACGGACTGACCCGCATGTCTATCGAGATGAACAGTACTGTAGACTACCGTGCATTCGTCATGGACGTTGTAACCTCTGGTACTCTGAGAGTTGTTGGCGAGAATGCTGAGGACATCACCGTTATGTCGAACGACCTGACGCCTAATACACACCGTATCTTAGGCTATGGTAAGATTAACAACAACGGTAAGGTTATCAATATCGACTTGGAGGGTAATGGCTCTGTCAGTTTCCAGAACGTCAACTTCAGCAGCAACGACGCTAAGAAGGTTGAGTTCGAAATGAGTGGCACCACTGCCATCAATGCTTCTCTGGCCGACAAGACTGACAGCAACGTCATCTTCGACCTTGGCGGTAAGGTACAGAACGGTTTGAAGAAGGGTATCAACATCCTTCGCGGCAATGACGGCTCTACCAAGAAGGTGGTGAAGTAATCCGACCGTGATACTCTGACAGACAGTGTGCGCGGCTTGTCCGCAACGAAAGTAAGGACAAATGCGCACACTTCCTAATTTTAAAGAAATATCATTGTAAACAGATTTTATTATAACAATGACATCATTAAGAAAGTTGTTTTCCTTGCTGACTCTGTTATTACTCGGACAAGTGACCGTCTTGGCTACCAGCAAGGTTTACATTGAAAACTTTAGCATAGCTGTAGGCGAAGAGAAAGAGATAGCTATTAACCTCGACACCGATGCAACGGACATCATGCGAGTAGAGGGCTATATCACTATGCCTGCCGGACTGACAGTCTTGGATAATGGCTATGGAACTAACCTGCGTGTTACCACAGATGCCACACGTACGAAAGGCTATATGGGGCAGTATAATCCAAGTGACGGATTCTTCAGAATCACTGACATGTTCCTAACCAACCCCATCGCTGGTACTACAGGTGCCATAGCTTATATCAAGGTGAAGGCTGACGAAACGTTGGCTGATGTTGCCACCATCACGCTGGACAATTTCATTTCAGTGAATGCTGCTGGTGAGAAAACAGCACTCGGCACCCAGAATACCACTGTTAGCTTGAGTGGTGTAGTCGACAACAGACCTGTGTTCTCTATCGCTAATACTGAAATAACTCTCGGTGCAGGTGAAAGTTCAGAGGTGGAGTTCAATTTGACCAATGAGCTTAATTTGACTGGTATCTCTGGTGAGGTAATTCTTCCTACGGGTATCAAGGCTGAGCTTGTGAGAGCTTCGCGTACTCAGGATGCTACTATTTTTAACTTGAATGCCAAGAATCAGATTAACATCTTTAGTACAACTGGTTTTCCTGGCAACGATGGAACGATATTCAGTCTTAAATTGACTGCTGATGAGACCTTCAAGGCTGATGGTACGCTACAGTTTGCTAACATCGTGGTTACGACGGCTGCCGCACAGCGAATCACTCCTGACGCTGTCTCGCTGACCGTCAAATATGCCGATCGTGACAAAGAGGCTGCCAAGGCTGCACTGGAGGCAGAGATTACTAAGGCCACTGAGCTGTTAGGCGAGGATGACAAGACCGTTGAGCCAGGCAAGTTGCTGAGCGATGCCATTGCTGCCGCCCAGGCCGTTGCCGACAACGAGGCTGCTACAACCGAGGAGCTGAACGCTGCTACAGAGGCTTTGAAGGCTGCCGAGGAGGCTTATCAGGCTGCCAAGGATGCTGAGGCTGCCGCTGCTCTGGCTGCTGCCAAGGCTGCACTTCAGGATGAGATTACCAAGGCCACTGAGCTGTTAGGCGATGATGACAAGACCGTTGATCCGGGCAAGTCGCTGAGTGATGCCATTGCTGCCGCCCAGGCTGTTGCTGACAAGGCTGATGCTACAGTGGAGGAACTGAATGATGCAACGGAAGCCCTGAAGGATGCAGAGGAGGCCTATCAGGCTGCCAAGGAGACTGAATCAGACTTGGAAGCTGCCAAGGCTGAACTGGCTGCTGAAATTCAGAAGGCTACCGAACTGTTGGGCGATGACGACCAGACGGTAGATCCTGGCAAGTGGCTGAAAGAGTCTATTGACGTTGCCCAAGCTGTGCTGGACGATCCCAATGCCACGCTTGAAGAGGTTCAGAATGCTACTGAGGCATTGAAGACAGTCGAGGATTTATATAAGGATGCCAAGCAGGAACAGGCTGAAATCGCTGCTGCCAAGGCTGAACTGGCCGCAGAAATCCAGAAAGCTACTGAGCTGTTGGGCAATACTGATACGACTACTGATCCTGGTAAGTCTCTGAAAGAGGCCATTGACGCAGCGCAAGCTGTACTGGATGATCCTACAGCTGTCCTTGTAGAAGTGGTGTCTGCCATTGAGAATCTAAAGGACGCTGAGGAAACCTTCAAGAATACTCCTACTGCTATTGGCACTCTTCATAACAACAAGTCATCCAATGGAGAGGTTTATAACCTGAATGGTGTTCGCGTTAATCATCAGTATAGGGGTATTTATATTGTTAATGGAAAAAAAGTTGCTAAATAACGCGAAAAGCCATTTACAGAAGTTGCATCATGCAACTTCCTCATAAGCGTTTTATGAGTGTAAATAATTGGCCTCCCTTGGTTGCGATAACCAAGGGAGGCTTCTTTACAGGTTTTCTTTCTGGTTTCTTATACCAGCTTCGACAGGTCGGGCTCCTCAATATAGTGGAGTTTGTTGTCGATGATGACCTTCTCGGCCTCTTCAGCATTCTCGGTGCGGAACACCATGATGCCCTTGCCGTTCAGCAGGAAGGTGTACATGTAGGCAATCGAAATGCCGGTCTGCGAGAACGTCTCTACAGCATCGGCGCAACGGCCGGGCTCGTCGTCCAGCTCCAGGGCGAAGACGTTGGAGAGGGCAACGGCAACGCCGCCATTCTTCAGCTCTTCGTAGGCGCGGAGGGGTTCACTACAAATGAGACGGTAGATGCCGTACTCTGCCGTGTCGGCGATGGTGGAGGCTACGATCTGGATGTTGGCCTCCTTGAGAATCTTCAGCACCTTGATGAGCGTGCCCGAACGGTTCTCGATGAAAATGGATAACTGATGGATAGTCATGTTTTTAAAGTTAAGAGTGAAGAATGAAGAGTGAAGAATTTGCTTCCGCAGTTCTTTTCCCGTCATCTATCACGTGTTGTTACTATTGTTTTTGATTGTTTTGATTGATGACACCAGTAGGGCAATAATCTCACTACAATCTGCAGACATGCTGTCGAAGGCCTTGTCTTCCAAGATGGACACATCATGTAAGAGATTGAGCCAGTTCATCGTCTCGTTGGCTTCTTTGAGAGCAATGTGAAGTTTAGAAGCGAAGTCTGAAGGGCTTTGTGCAAATTCCGATTCATGCACATTGGCGGAAATGGATGTTCCAGATTTTAACACCTGCTTATATAGGGTTTGTAACTTCCAGTCGCTTTCCGTGAAATGAAGGAACATTTTTACTATCCGCACACTAAAAGCATAGCTCTTGACATGTAGAGGCCCCTCTTCTCTCCTATAAGATAATCTTGGGGCGGTAGCAAATTCTCTCTGCGAGAGTGTGGCGGTAGCAAATTCTTCACTCTTCATTCTTCACTCTTCACTTAATTATTGGTACACCTTGCGCTTATCGACAACGCGGACGGCCTTGCCCTCGCTGACGGGCAGCGTGCCCTTGGAGACGAGGCGGATGCGGGGCTTCAGCAGGATTTCGTCGCCTATCTGGTGGCGCAGCTCGCCTGCCAGAGCCTGCAGCTTGGCGTAGTCGTCGGTACCCTCGTTGACCTCGACCTCGACGGTCATCTGGTCGTTGTTGTCCTCGGTGGTCAGCGTGATGAGGTAGTTGGTGCCCACCTCGGGGAACTTCATCAGAATCTTCTCAATCTGGATGGGGAAGATGTTGACGCCGCGCAGCACAATCATGTCGTCGCTGCGGCCACGCATACGGTCGATGCGGACGTGGTTGCGGCCACAGGGACAGGTACGGCCCAGGACGCGAGTCAGGTCGCGGGTGCGGTAGCGCAGCAGCGGCATGGCCTCACGGCACAGCGTGGTGAGCACCAGCTCGCCAATCTCGCCGTCGGGTACGGG